>Ga0181528_10000072_pt1 | contig 92092 bp, 93 predicted proteins | sample PEATcosm2014_Bin_47_FD_119742 | JGI IMG/M metagenome (GOLD analysis project Ga0181528, IMG submission 119742) | Peatland microbial communities from MTU Mesocosm Facility, Houghton, MI, USA - PEATcosm2014_Bin10_10_metaG | ecosystem: Environmental > Terrestrial > Soil > Wetlands > Peat | place... | reverse complement strand
CAATCGCGAACGATTTGCAGCGTCACCCCGGCAAGCTTGGCCGCTTCCGAGCGGGCAGCCCCATCATAGATGGTCGCCAAAGCCAGAAGACGCCGCGTCTGCGCCCCGCGCTTCGAAGCCCGCGCCGCAGCGCGCAGTTTCATCGCGTAAAAATCCGACCGAAGCGCGATCCCTCTCATGGCGAACCTCCTCCGTTCGCCAGCTTGAATCACACCGAACGCGGCTTCGCGATCCACAAACGAGCCAGACCTTTCGCGAGTTGGTATAAGGGGAGCCGGCCGCGCTCGGCGGGCTAGGGCCGCGAGTTCCCGCAATGTTTCAGGTGACGCAAGGCGCGGCCAACGCCGAGACCCTCTGTTGCGGCTCGAGGCGCCGGATCGCGTCGAACAGTCGCGAGGCGCGCGCGATGCGCTTGAGCGCCGTTGCCACGGTCGAGCAGGGTGAACGCGATCTGCAGGGGCAGGCCAAATTGCACGTGTTCAATGGTCGTCGGCGCGTAGGCGTTGGCGTTCCTGTTGCCGAATTTCGTACCGCCCCGCCTGCCCAAGGCGAAGTTGCGTGCGCAACGCGCTTCCTCGAACTCGACGACAAAGGTCTCGGCAAGCTGGAGCTGATCCGCGCGCAGACGATGTTGTTTCACCAGGGCGATGCGTTCGCCAAGCTCGAACGCGTCGTGTTCGCTCGCAACGTCGGCGGCTTCGGCGGCTCGCCCGGCGTTGCGCCGTCGCCGGCGCCCGCGCCGGAGGGTCCTGCAGACTTTGAAGTCGACCTCGCAACCGACCCGCCTCAGGCGCCGCTTTATCGGTTGAACGGGACTTCAACCCATTGCACAGCGACCCCGAGGTCGCGCGCCGCGCCGGCTTCCACGCGCCGATCCTGCACCGTCTGTGCACCTTCGGGATCGTCGCGCACGCGCTGCGGCGAGCGTTGTGCGCCTACCGGCCGGAGCGGCTGCGCGCCGTTTCCGGCCGCTTCAACCAGCCCGTCTACCCCGGCGAGACCGTTCGCGTCGAAATTTGGAAGGCAGGCGCTTTCCGCGCCCGCGTCGTCGAACGCAACGCAATCGCGACGGATCAGGGTGGCGCGCGTGGCGCCCGCCTGAACGACCAGAAGGGACAACAAGAGGATAAGCATCGATGCTTGAGGGCAAAGTCGCACCGGTCACCGGCGCCGGAAGCGGGATCGGCAGGGCGATCACGCTGGAGATGGGGCGCGCGGGCGCGGCGGTTATCGTCAACGATGTCGGCGCAGCGCATCGTCGCTACGGCGACGCCGGCCTTCGGCTGCCTCGACATCGTCGTCAACACCGCCGGCATTCTGCGCGACGCGATGTTTCATTAGATGACGCCGGAGCAATGGCTGTAGGTGGTCGGCTTGCATCTCAACGGTAGCTTGTTCGTCAGCTGCGCCGCGGCGGAACTGTACACGGACTAGCAGCGTAAGAACAAGATCCTGTTGATGGGCCAGAACCGGTCGCTGGTTGCGCGCTGATGTAGAGGCCGCCCAGCCGGTTGAACATCTTCTCTGAGCCGAGGCAGATGTTCTGGGTCACCTTCGAACCGATAGGGCTCGTCTCCTAGAACGCCATGACGACGCTGCACTTCAGCGAATCTGCCAGACACTCCAATACGACGAGCTTGCCTTCGATCCAGATTTCCCCCGATGTCAGCTTGTGAACTTCAGCCGGCGCCTTCTTCAGCGTCGATTTTCAGGCGCCTCCTTGAGGCTCGTGCCGGAAGCCAGCGACGGCGCGATCCAGAATTCCCCGGAAGCAGTCGCCATCATCTTGCTCCAGTAGCCACGCTTCTTCAGTACAAATCCGACCAACTGATTGCGCGGCGCGAAAAGGCAAGACCGGTAGCCGCCCCGGTTGCTGCAACTACACGGGTTGGATGGGGCGGCAGCCCGCCGAGCGCGATCTCAGCGCCCGGTTGGAAGCCGAAACGCAGGACGCGATGGAGCCACACTTCGCTCACCAGAATATCGTCGTCCGGCGCGCGAGGCCGCAAGAGGAGGCCAGCGGGCCGGCGACAATCTCGACCTTGCCGGTGTTGAGATCGACGCGCCAGACGCCGCCGCTCTCGTCTCTGTGCATCAAATCGTTCTCCCAATCCGCCGCCTCGAGGCCCGACGATCCGGAAGCGAAGATGAGCGTGTTGTTGTCGAAGAACAGCGCCGCCGCCGGACAGATAAGCGGCCGCGACGGCAGTTCCCGCAGCTTCCGACGTTATGCGGGCCGCCGGGTACAACTAGCCCGGCGCCGCCCAGCCCGATCGCCAGAGCGCCGCCAGCGCTCGCTGCGAGACAGGATATCTCGGAGGGCGCATCTTGCGAGAAGCGCTGCGGTCTGGCGCCGCTGGAGAACAACAGCTCGTCGCCGCATGCCGTCAGATTGTCGAGCGCTGGCGCCAAAGACAGCGCCTCGGCTTCATTGAGGTCACCGTTGGGCTGCAAAGCGCCATCCATGACCGGAACCAAGATGCTGTGGCGACGTCGACCGAAGAAGGCGTCGACCTCCTCGCGAAGCGTCGACATCGTCGCCGCGGATCTCAGCAGTCGTCCGGTCCGGTCCAATTCGGATCGGCGCCGGCGACCTTTCACTTTCCGACGCGGTTGTTCGCCACGCCGCCGAGATAGAGATATTCCGTGTGCTCCGTGACCGACGTGACCATCGGGTGATTGTGTCCTCTCAGATCCCGATAGGTCCCGAGGATCTCGCCGCGCTCGGTGAACTTGATGACGCAGCCGGTGTTGATGTTGAGGAAAGGCCAGTTCGCCAGCGCGACCTGGCGCGTCATGCGCTTGCGGAAGGCCGGCTTCGTCAGTGCGAGATCGCGCGCGGGGCCGCGCGTGCCGACCAGCGCGACCCCGTAGCTGCTATCCAACAGCCGCTTGATGTTGTCGGGATTTCCAGGCTTCACCAGGACTTCCTCGACGTTGCCGCGCTTGGTCCAGTCGAACCAGTATCTGTTCACCCGGCGCACCCAGGTCTCGGCGAACAGCAGCGACAAGCGGTCGCTCGTGCGGCAGACGCCATTAGGATATATAAGATTGCCGAGCACCGTCCGGGTCGATCGGTCGCACGGGTCGTAGCAGATCAACCGATCGTTGCCTCGGCCTTCCGGGCAGTCGAGCGGCCAGTCGTGCGAGTTGTAGCGGTAGGTGGCCTCTGTGAAGAAGAGGCGACCGAGGTGAACGAGGCCTTCGCTGCGCAGGCGCCGGCGGTGCTCAAAGCCCGGGATTGGGACGACTGCGAGCGGCGGCTCAGCGTCAACGATTCAGGCATTTCTCCAGGCTAACCGCTTGGCGCGACGGGGGTGCGCATACTCGCCATGTTGCCTCATGAGATGCAACGTCGCAGCGTGCGCTATGGCCTCGAAACCATGTGCGTTGGCGGCGATAGGGGTGTAGCCGGGATGTTCGAGCGGGCCTGAAATGCGGGCCGGGCGGTGCGTCGAGCTTTCAAACATCGATTGGACGCAGATCGTGCACCGAGACGATTGGGCCGTCTGGGGTCAATCCTCCGCCGAGCCGCAATCGCTCACGCGCTCGATCCTGCGGCAGGCCGCCAGCCTCGGCCCGTTTCGGACTTCGTCGGCGTCTCCAACGATGGCGACGTCGATCCGGCTCCTGCGGAGCATGTCCGCTATGCGTCCTACTTCGGCGCCGGCGCCAATCGCCGCCTTGACGACAGGCTCGAAATCCTGCCGCTGCAATATCTCAAGTTGGCGCCCGCGCTCGCCGCTCGCACGCCGGTTCAGCTGTTGTCGTTGGCGCCTGGCGCGGACACGGACCATTTCAGTTCGGGCGCGGGCGCAGACTACGCCGCCGATCTCATAACCCACGCGCGTTGCGTGATCGCGGAAGTCAGGGAGGCGGCGCCGCGCACCGGCGAAGGGTTGGGCGTGACGCGACGCGATCTCAATCTGTGGACACTGTCGGATTGCGCGCGCTCGCGCCCCGAGTTCGGTTGCATCGGCCAGATCGAAGGGGCCGTCGCCCGCCGTGTGGCCGGCTTGATTGAAGACGGTTCGACGCGCAACTTGGCCTCGACGCCATTCCGGCCGCCGTCGCACGCGCGTGTTGCGGGGCCATCGCGACATTGGCGTTCATTCCCGGCTGGTTGGGGACGAGATCGTCGAGTTGCGCGAGTCCGGCGTGCGGACGAATGCGCGCAAGGCGCTCGACCGTTTCGTCGCCGTCAATTCGGCGATCGAGGTCGACCTGACACGCGCAGTAGTCGCCGAAGTGGCGTCCGGCCACTGTGTCCGCGGGGCGGCGACGTTCCTGCGCAGCGCCCACGCCTAGCGCACGGCCTGCTCATCGTCGCGCCGTCGGCGCCGGCGGCGGCGTTGTCGATCCAGATGAACATCTTTGGATTGCAGCCCGTTGTGCGCGTCATCAGGGAGGCGCAAAAGCAACGAATTGCGCCACCGTTCATGCGCGGCGAAGTCAAGGCGTGCTTCGCCGTGATCGATCCTAGCGCGTACGACGCCGACCGACGAGGTCAAGAAGCCAGCAAGCCGTGCTGTTCGGAGGCGAACGCGGCCAAGCTGTTCGCCAGCCAGCGGCGGTGAAGGCCTGTTAGACGGCGATCCTCACGCGCGGTGGCTCCGGCTACGCGAAAGTATCACGTCGAGCAATTCCTTCGGGATGTGTTGATCGACTACATTGCGCCCTTGTCGCCGCAGCTCATCCTCTGCAACATTGCGGAGAAGAAGCTGGGCCTGCCGAAATCCTACCGATCGCAACACGGAGACGCCCTCGTTCTGGATCTCGAAGACAGCGCGCCGCCGTCCGAAATGGCGACGGCGCGCGACCTCGCGGCTTCGAAAATCGGTTGGCTCGTCAAGCGCGGCCTGAAGGCTTATGTTCGGATCAACCGTAGCCCGCATCTATAAGATTACCGGACCTGTTGGCCGTCGTTCGCAGCGGCGTCGAAGGCGTCTTCACCTCCAAACCCTGCGACTGCGAGGACGTCGATACGGCGTCGTCGATGATTGCGGAGGCGGAATGGCGCAACGGCGTCGAGATCGACGCCGTTCGCCTGAATCCGCTTCTGGAGATCGCCAAGGCGCTGAAATTCGCCTATGAAATCGAGGCTCGCCCGCGGGTTTCGGCCATCGTCGGCGCCACCGCGAGGAGAGCCGACGTCGCGCGCGCGTCGGGCTACGTCTGGTCGGCGGAGGGACGGCAACCGCACTATCTGAAATCGCGCTTGGTGATGGCGGCGTGTTGCAGGCGAGATGGCGGTCGGCGGCGTCTGGCAGCAGGTGCGCGATCTCGAAGGCCTCGCCGAATCCTCGCGTAGGGATCGGCAACTCGGCACGAGCGGAGAACTGGCGCTGCATCCCCCGAAAGTGGGCGTCGTCAACGCCGCCTAAACGCCGACGGCGGAGGAGGTCGCATTCTACCAAGGCATGATCGCCGCGCTCCACGCGGCACAAGCGGCCGGCCGCGCCTCGACGATCTACGCTGGAGAACATATCGACATCGCTCGCGTGAGGACCGCGAGAGAGATTTTTGGACTTGCCGGGTCTATGTCGCAATTGCGTCGACGCCGGCTCGTTTGGCCGGCTCGGCGAGGGCGCGGAGGCGTCCGGGATTTCGACCGCGCGGCGCGACTTCAGATCGACCACGAGAAGTGTTTGTTCGATGAGTGCGATGGCGTATCCGCGCCGGCGTAGTTCAACTCCGCGGGTCTCACGGGTCCGATTTCCGCGACATATTTCGTCGCCGTCGACGCCTCCGGTAAAAGACGCGTCGATGGGGCGACGCCGCGGGGAAGCGCGGCGATGACGCTTCGCTGTGTTGCGGCGGGCAAGCGCTCGGCTTCGGCGCCAACGTGCAACTCGCTCTGAAAGAGCATATGCCGCGTCGCTAGCGTGGTCACGCCCTGGTTTCGCCCCCCTCGAGGCCGTCGCGATTCCTTCGGCCGCCAGCTGAAGGCTGCGGCCATAGAACCGTGCGTTCCAATGGCCGTTGTAATCGCATTCCCAACTCTCGATCCTGCTGTGCAAGGTGGCGACAGACCCTTCGTCTGGTTGCATGCGCACCTCTAGCCAAGGCGGCGCAACCCGGCGGGGCGGCGTCGCGATCGTCGCGCCGCGCTGCCGTAGCAAGGGATGTAAGCGCTTCCCGACACCCCACTCTCATCATGGGCGCAAGCTATCTCGGCGGTATTGTCCGCGGCGCGGCTTCAAAGCCCGAACGCCTAAGGCATACTGTCGCCGGCGGCGCATCCGTCGGCGTTGAGGTTTGGCCGCGAGCTCCCGCAAACCAGCCCGGCGCCAAGCGTTATGCGTCTACGATCCCGCCACGTCAGTCCGCGGGGGCGGCGAGCGAGCCGTATGAGCTGGATGACCCGTCTCCGCACCATAAGTTGGTCGCATCAAACGATCGCCGTGGCGCCGACGGTAATCTTGTTCGTCGTGTTCTCGATTGCGGTTCGGGACTTCATGACCACCGGAAACCTGATTGGACTTTGGCGCTACGCGCTCTGCGTTGATGTCGACGCCGATCGCCTCGACGCCCATCGCCGTCGCCAGTTGCGCAGTCGAGAGCCCGACCGGGCCCAATCCAAACACCGCCAACGTATCGCGCGCAGAGATGTTCAGGCGCAGCAGCGCGCACCAGGCCGTGCCGGCGCCGGTGGTGTAGGTTATCTCGTCCGGCATTTTGACCAGCGACGCCATCTAGGCCCGCATCAAGGGCGCCTGGCCGCCGTGGATGATGACGTCGTTGGTGAGCACACCTCCGTCGCACATCTGCGTCCAACCGGAGCGGCAATTGTTGCAAGTTCTGCAGCCTTCGTAGTGAAACGCCACCACCCGGTCGCCGACCTTGAAGTAGGCGAGAGGCTCGTCGTATTCCTGATCCCGCCGCCGGACTTCGACGGCGACCACAAGAACCTCGCGGCGCGCGACGCCGACGCTGTGGGCGATCGGCTCGTCAAGCCGTTCAAGCCGAGCGAAGTCCATGTCATCGCGCAATCGCCGAAAACGCGGTCGGGCAGGATCGTGCGCCGTCTGATCCGGCGGCCCTATTGTCGCGGGACGCTGGTCGACCTATCGTCGCTCGAAAATCCGCAAGCGCTCGAGGACATCGCTCGGCTGGCGTTGCGCGGCAACGTATGAAGCCATCAGGCGCGCGGCCGCGGCGGGAAGGCGGCGCGCTGCTGCGGGCGATTTCATAGCCGGCGTGGAAAGGAAGGCGCATGTTCTCGGTTGATCTCGGCGCAGGGTGGAGCGCCGTTCCGCAGACCTCCGGCGTTTCCATCAAGCCGCTGAGCGGGGATTTCGATGAATCCGCGGGCAAAGGGTTTCGAACCCGTTACGTCAAATTCGCTCCCGGCGGAGAGACTTTTGCGCCGTTCACGCATAACTGCTGGGAAGAGGCGCTGCTGATCGAAGGCGAGATCGCACAGAAGGCGACTGGCAAGGCGCTGAGGGCGCCCGCCTACGTGATCCGGCCGCCGGGCGCGCCGCACGGGCCGCTCCGTTCGGAAGGCGGCTGTTTGATGATCGAGGCGCAATACTTCGCCGACCGCGCGGTCGGACTAACCGCATTTCGACCCCAACGCTCCGGCGAAGCCGCCAGCAAGTCCGGCCGCTGAGGACGCCGCGGGGCTTGGCCGCCTCATGCGCTCGCGTTTCTCCTGTCGCGCGTTCCTGCCCGATCCAGTCCCGGAAGAGACAATCCTCAGGATTGTCGACGCCGCACGCTGGGCCGCTTCGTGTAGCAACGTCCAGCCGTGGGATCTCATTATCACCCGGCCGGAGACGACTCGCAGGCTGGCCGAGAGGTTGAGGGAGCGGGCCCGCGCTAGGCTTGTGCCGGAGACGGACGTCCCTTACCCCCGAGCTTTTAGGGCGTCTATCTGCAACGCCGCCGCGAGGTCGGCTTCTCGCTCTACGAGGCGCTTTCGATCCGGCGCGAGGACCGCGCGGCGCGCGAGGCGCATCTCGTCGAGAACTTCCGCTTCTTCGGCGCCCCGCATGTCGCATTGCTGACAATGCCCGCCAACATGGGGGCTTATGGCGCGCTCGATCTTGGCGGCTTCGTGGCTTCGTTCCTGCTCGCCGCGCAGGCCGAGGGAGTGGCGACATTGGCTCAGGCGGCGCTTGCCCAGCATTGCGGAGCGATCCGGGAGATGTTCGACATTCCTAAAGACCGCGTCTTCGTCTGCGGCGTCTCGTTCGGCCGCGCGGACATGAGCCACCCCGCCAACAGTTTCAGGGCTTCGCGCGCAAGTCTCGAAGAGATTTTCCGCTTCGCTTGAGGCGGCGCTTTCGGCGGACCCGTGCGTCTTGGACGGCTGGCGACGCGTCGATCGGCTTCTGGTCGACACTGTTGAGTTCCGCTTGCCCGCCGCCAGCTGGTCTGACCCCAAGGGCGAGCATCGCGAGTTGATGGGATAACGTCGCGGCGATGAAGAGGTCCATTTGCGGTCGCTCTCTCGCTCGCTGTCGCAGTCGAACGGCAGGAACCCGCCGCACACGCTGACACCTTGAGCCGCGAGGACGGGTCCGATTTGGCTCATGTCCATCGGGAAACGGCGGCTGCAGCAGGCGGTTGATGACCGCGAAGACGCCAGCGCCTCGAATGGGAGGTCACGTCGTCGTGATCGAAGACGGCGAATGCGCCGGCGAGCAGCGGATGGCGCAAACTGTCGATCTCGGTGAACTGCTGCGTCAACCAGGGTGTCAGGCCCAGCTGCGTCGTACGCACCGCACATTGATAAACCCGGATTAATGCAACATTAACTGCAAGAAGCGATGACGGAGGAACCCCCTGGAATGATCCGTATCGCTGTGCTCGCCTGTGGACGCATCGGCGGCTTGCGGGCCGCCGCGCTTTTCATCGAGCGCTGGCGTGAGGCTTTCGTTGTTGAGATTAAGGCCAGCAGGTCGGTTGCTGCGGGCCGCGCGGTGAACCTTTCGCGAGGTTGGTTGACATGTACGAGCGCGTCGGACTTTACATCGCGGGGGAATGGCTGCCAGCCCGCTGTTCCTGGGGTGCGCGTCTCCGACCCCAAGCCGACGGCCATCCCGGTCGACACGGCGCGCGGGGGAACTGTTGATATCGCAGTTGCATCCGCGCCGAATGTGATCGACTATTTCACTGGCCGGGCCGACACGCACCTTTTCGTCAACGGGACCATTTGAGATTACCAAGCGCAAGCTCCGTATCGGCCTCATCGGCAGCGGTTTCATGGGTAAGGCGCACGCCTTCGGTTATGCGCCGGCCGCACGCGTATTCGATCTGCCATATGAGCCGGAGTTGCATACCCTCGCCGACGTCAACGACGGGTTGGCGGCGAAGGCGGCCGCCGCGCTCGGGTTCGCTCGCTCCACGTCGGATTGGGGCGGCATGGTCGCCGATCCCGCAATCGACGTCGTCAATATCGCCTCGCCGAACGCGTTGCATAAGGAGATGGCGCTCGCGGCGATAGCCGCAGGGAAACACGTCTATTGCGAGAAGCCGCTGGCCCCGTTGGCGGCGGACGCGAGCGAGATGGCCGAGGCCGCCGAGGCCAGAGGCGCGAGACGCAGGTCGGGTTCAACTATTTCTGCAATCCGCTTTTTGGCCTCGCGCGCGAGATGATTGCGGCGGGCGAACTCGGAGGGATCCGAGGCTATCGCGGTTTGCATGCTGAGGATTACATGGCGGACCCCTCGGGCGCGTTCACGTTCCGCCACGATCCGGTTGGAGGCGGTGCGCTCGCCAACATCGGCAGTCATGCGTTGGCGACGGCGGAATATCTGATGAGAGACGTCGCGGGGCCCATTGTCCGCGTGATGGGCGATTGCGTGACGGTGATTGGCGAGCGCCCGGACGGCAAAGGCGGCGGACGTCGCGTTGAGGTCGACGACGTCGGCCGGGCGTTGCTGCGTTTCGCCGGCGGCGCCACTGGGTCGATTGAAGGAAATTGGATCGCCACAGGTCGCAAGATGCAACACGATTTCGAGATTTACGGGACCAAAGGCGCGCTGGCTTTCAGCCAGGAGCGCTTCAACGAGTTGCATTTCTTCTCCACCTCCGACTCACGCAGCCGCCAGGGCTTTCGACGCATCGAAGCCGGACCGGATCATGCCCCCTATGGGCTGTTCTGCGTCGCGCCCGGCCATCAGCTCGGCTTCAACGATCTGAAGGCGATTGAGGTTGCCGGCTATCTCGACGCCATCGCCGGACGATGCGGCGAACCGTTCAACTTCCGCGCTGGCCTGCGCATCCAGTCGTTGGTTGAGACAATCCACGAGTCAAGCCGCGGCGGCGCCTGGCGGGAAATTTTTTTGATCCGCCGGCATGCCGATCGGAGACTACTGCGCAGTACGGGACGGCGTGCTATTGCTCAGTGACTGTCGGAATTCTCGGATTCACGATGTTCTTCTGCAGTCGCGCGGCCAAGGCGACTGTCAGCGCCTGCGCCAGGCACATTGGCGCCGCAAGAGATCTGGAAAACGTGTACTCGTGCTCCGGAACCGCCAGCAAGACGTTTGCGCCTTTGGCCAGCGGGGAAAGCGTGCTGTCGGATATGGCGACTATCGGGACCTTCCTTCCGGCAGTTTCCTCGACGATATTTACGACCTCCGTGGCGTAGAAGCGGAACGATACGGCGAGCAGAACGTCGATTCTGCGAATCGTCCTGGCCATATGCGTCGCCAGCCCGCCGCTGGGATCGAGAGGCACGCACCGCTTTCCCAACATCGTCAGAATGTAGCGCAGCAGCTCGACGACCGGAGACGAACGCAGCTGACCGATCAGATAGACGACCTCCGCCTTCTCCAGCAGAGTCACGGCTTTCTTGAGGTCCGCCTCCGCGATATCGAGAAGCAGATTTTGCAGCGAGGCGATGTCGCGCACCACCAAATCTCTTAAGAACCCCGCCTCGCTGCGATCTTTTCGCGCGCCAAGTTCGCTCTGCAGGGCTTTGACTCGCGCTTCGAAGCCTGGCGCAGCCGTGGAAAGTCGCTTCTGGAACAGGCTCTGCAAGGTCTTGAAGCCGTCGTAGCCCAAAGCCTGTGCAAACCGAACGACATTTGGAGGCATGAACGCCGCACCGCTCCGCGATCGCGTTGACCGAAAGCACCGCCGCATCGTTGGGGTTTTGCGTCAGATATAGCGCTATCCGTTGATATGACTTACTCATTCTTTCGTAACGGTCATGAATGACGCGAATCAGCTCTTCGTAGTCAGACGGTGCGCTCGATTGGAGCATTGAGGCGTCCCGGTTCAATCGATTTCGTTATCGCACTTCGGCTTGCCCGAGCCCATGCGCACGGTTCGTGCAATTGGAATTGCGCATGAGGCAGAATGGCAAGGCCCCTGGAAATCGTTGCCGCACCTTCCCGCTCTGGCCACAGACAGCGTTTCTGCGGACGCCGTCGCCTACCGTCCGGGCATTTCGCCGCCCGCTGCGGCGATGATGGCGACGATGATGACGCCGGTCAGCAACAGGCGCAACCCAGCGCCGACGCCATAAGTATTGAGCATCGTCTGCAGCAACACCAGGAACAAGGCGCCGCCCCAGACCCCCGGCGTATTGGCCTTGCCGCCAGCAACCGAGGCGCCGCCGATGACGACGACTGCGATCGACAGAAGTTGGTATTCGTTGCCGATGTCGACATTGGCGCCGCGGAAATAGCCGGCGAGCAGGGCGCCGTCGAGGCCGCCGAGGGCGCCGCACATCGCGTAGGTTGCGAAGCGGATTGGCTCAACTTTCACTCCGGCGAACCGTGCGGCGCGCGCGTTCTGCCCGATGGCGAGCACGGAACGGCCGTAGACCGTAAGATTCAGCGCCACGCCAGCGAGGATAGCAAACAATGCGACGAGGATCGCCAGCAAGGGAATGCCGGCGAACTGAATGTTGGTGAAATCGGCAAAGCCGGGCGGCGGTTTGATCTGCAGGCCGCGGCCATAGGCGATGTCGATGGAGTGGATGATGAAACTCGCCGAGAGGGTCGCGATGATCGGCGGGATGCGCAGCGCCCAGATGAGCAGATAGTTGGCGGCGCCGACCGCGAAGCCGCAACCGAGCGCGGCCGCCAGCCCCTGTGCGACGTTGGAGTCGAGGCCGTCCATCGTCTTCATCGCGACCGCACTGGCGAGGCCGATGTTTGCGGGGAGCGACAAGTCGATATTGCCGGGCCCCAACGTGATAACGAACATCTGCCCGACGCCGACGACGACAGTGAAAACGGCCAACGAAAGCGCCGTTGTTAGCATCGCGCCGGCGCCTTCGCCGCCGGTGTAGGCGATGGCGCCGATCCAGACCAGCGTCGCCGCGACATAAGAGAGAATCCAGGGGAAACGACGCAGCGCGGCGACGACGGCGCTCATCAGGCTTTGCCTTTGCGGCTTATCGCGACGCGCGCGGCGAGCACGATGATGAGGATGATTCCGTTGGCGGCGACCTGCCAGTCCGGGGGGATGCGCAGGAAGCCGAGCAATTGCGTCGAGGCGAGCGTCAGCGTCAGCGCACCCAGGACGGCGCCGATTGGCGAGACGATCCCGCCGACGAATTCGCCGCCGCCGAGAATGACGCCGGCGATGGAGAGCAGGGTGTAGCCGTCGCCGAGATGCGCGTCGGCGGAACGGGTGATGCCGATCAGCGCGAGAGCGGACAGCACGCCAAATAGGCCGACGAATGCGAATAGGGTCGTGCGCGCCCACAGCATCGACCAACCCGCGCGGTGAATAGCGGTCGCGTTGCCGCCGGCGCCGCGCAGGATCGCGCCGTAGGAGGTGCGCATGAGGCCGAACCAGGCTACGGCAGCGATGATCACGGCGGCGACGATGGGCAGCGGAACATACGGCGGCTTGTAGCCCATGATCGTTTGCAACCAGACTGGCGCCCTGCCGCCGGGCTGCGGCAGCAGCAGGATCGCGAGGCCTTGCCAGACGAAGCTCATGCCGAGCGTGACGACGATCGAAGGCAGGCTGCGCAGATGGATCAGCGCGCCGAGCGCGGCGTAGGCTGCGACACAGGCCAGAAGGATCGCCACGCCGACAAGCGGCGCCGCGTTGAGATAGGTCGCAGCGACGCAGCAGACGAAGCCGACGAAGGCGCCGATCGACAGGTCGATGTCGTTGCAGGTCATCGCGAACATCTGCGCCACCGTCGCCAGCGCGATCGGCACCGCATAGTTGAGCATCAGCGTGAAGCCGAAATAGCTGATCACACGCGGGTTCAGATAGGCGATGGCGCCGAGCACGAGCGCGAACGACACCGCCGGCAGCAGCGCCCGCAACAGGCGGCGTAGATCGGGACCGCGGCGGAGTTCGTTGTCGCGCGGCAGGGCGACGGAACTCATCTCAATGCGCTCCCGCGAACGAGGAATGAATGATGCGCTCTTCCGTCAGCTCGTCACGGGCGAGATGCGCGACAATCGCGCCGTTGCGGAAGACATAGACCCGGTCGCAGTTCTTCAGCTCCTCGGTTTCGGTCGTGTACCAGAGGAAGGTGCGTCCGCGGGCGGCTTCCTCGCGCACGAGATCGTAGACCTCCAGCTTGGTGCCGAAATCAACGCCGCGCATCGGATCGTCCATCAGCACTATCCCAGCGTCGGAGCCGAGCGCGCGCGCGAACAGGACCTTCTGCTGATTGCCGCCGGAGAGGGACAGAATGTTGGCGCCGACGTCGGGTGTGCGGATCTTGATGCGCGCCCTCCAGGTCTCAGCGAGTTCGCGCTCGCGTTTGCGCGACAGCAGCAGACCAGACTTGATTTGGTGGAACGAGCGCACGCCGATGTTTTGCGCGATCGACCACAGCGCAAACACGCCGTCGCTCTGGCGGTCGCCGGCCACCAGCGCCACCGGCGCGTTGATCTCCGCGTGAGCACGCCGTCGGCTGGCGGCGTCGAACGCAGCGATCAGCAAAGCGGTCTGGCCGTGGCCGGCCAGACCCGCGAGGCCGACGATCTCGCCGCGCCGCGCCACGAGCTCCTGGCCGTCCGTCTGCTTCAGCGGGCGGATGCGCACCATCGCCGGCGCCTCGGCCGCGCTTGCAACGCAGCCCGCGGCGTCGGCTTGCGCGCGGCCGTCGACGCCGCCCATGGCGCCGATGAGGCGCGCGCGGTCGAAATTCCCGGCCGCGTCGGCGATCACCACCTTGCCGTCGCGCATCACCACGATCCGGTCGGTCGCCGACAAGACCTCGCCGAGAATATGTGAGATGAGCGTGCAACTCACGCCCTGCGCAACCGCGCGCCGGATATAGGCGAGCAACTGGCCTGCGGTGTGCTCGTCCAGCGAGGACGTCGGCTCGTCGAGGATGACGAGGCGCGCCGGCTGGTCGGTCACCGTGAAGGCGCGGGCGATCTCAACCATCTGCCGCCGGCCGATGGAGAGGCTGGCGACGAGATCGTCGGCGGCGACGCGGTGGCCAGGGAAAATCTCGTCGAGCTTGTCGACGATGAGCTTTCCCGCGCGCCGGCGCCAGCCGAACCCGCCGAGGCTGCGATGGAACACGCGCGCGTTTTCCGCCACTGTAAGATTGGGGCAGAGCGAAAGTTCCTGGAACACGCAGCGGACGCCGAGCGCCTTGGCTTGCGCGGCGCCATAGGCGGTTGTTTGAGCGCCGCCGATCTCGATGCAGCCGGCGTCGGGCGCGATTGCGCCGATCAGCGCATGCATCAGCGTCGACTTGCCGGCGCCGTTGTGGCCGACGATGCCGACGCATTCTCCTGCGGCGATTTCGAGATCGACGCCGTCGAGAGCGCGCACGGCGCCGAAGGATTTTTCGACGCCCTGCAGGCTGACGAGTAAGGAGGCGTTCGCCATCGGTTCAATCATGGTTGAGCGTACGCCAGAATCGCGCAAGCTTCGTCTTTCCCGCGAGCGCGGCATTCCAGGGGAGCGCCCTTCGCATTCCTCTGGGTCGCCGGTTTCGCGGGGATGACAGGCTGCACGCTAGACCGAGCCTAGTCGGCAATGGCTCTCGCCGCTATCACTTCATGTTTGCCTGGATGGCGGCCTTGGCCTCGTCCAGCGTGTACTCGTGGCTCGCCACGCCGCCCTTCGGGATCATCGGCAACTCCTCTTCAAAATTGTCTTGCGTGAAGGCGAGATAAGGCACGAGCAGATCATGCGGAATGTCCTTGCGGCCGTCGAGCACCTGTTGCGCGACCCAGAAGGCGAGCGAGGAGACGCCCGGCGCGATCGAAGCCGACCATGTCTTGTAGCCGTCCTTCGCCTTCTGCTCCTTCCACCACTGCAACTCGTCCTGGCGGTTGCCTTCAATGATGGTTGGGCGCGGCTTGCCGGCGGCGGCGAATGCCTGCGCGGCGCCGTAGCCGTCGCCGCCCTGGTCGACGACGCCGACCACAGGCGACAGTGACGGCAGCACGGTGGCGACCGCCTTCTGCGCCGTCGTCTGGTCCCAGTCGCCGGTCACGGAGGCGACAATCTTGAAGTCGGCGTGCTTCTTCACGCCCTCGAGGATGCCCTGATGGATCGCTTCGTCGATCGAAGTGCCGGCGAGGCCGCGGATCTCCAAGAGGTTGCCGCCCTTGGGCTGGAACTTGGCCATCTGCTCGACCTCTTCCAGACCCATCGCCTTGAAGTCGACGACGACGCGGTAGGCGCAGGGCTCGCTGACGATGCCGTCAAAAGATACGACGACGATGCCGGCGTCGCAGGCCTGTTTGACGGCGCCGTTCAACGCGTCGGGCGAGGCGGCGTTGATGACGATGGCGTTATAGCCCTGCAGGATCAGGTTCTGGATCTGCGCGGCCTGAGTTGGCACTTCCTTGTCGGCGGTGGTGAAGATGTCGGAGGCGGCGACGACGCCGTCCTTGACCGCCTTCTGCGTGACCGCCTCGTAGCTTTTCAGCATGGCCTGGCGCCAGGAATTGCCGGCGTAGTTGTTGGAGAACGCGATCCTCATCTTGGAGGTGTCGGCGTGCGCGGCTGTCGTAAGCGCGGTCCCAGTCAGCGCAGTCAGCGCAATCGCCGCGAGTGCGGATTTCATCGGGGTTCCTCCTGAGAACTGAATCGAGCTTGCCGCTCTTTGAGGCTTGGCCGCCGCCGAAGCAAAGGCGGCTCAAGCTGCGACTCTCCACTAACATGTCAGTAAAATCGGAGTCAATCGCCGACAGCGGCCTATTCCGGATGTCGGCCCGCTCACGCAGCGGTTCGGTGAATGCAGGCCATGATCGCTTCGCTCATGGGCTTATATACGCGGGTGTTGGCGATTTCGCCGGTGACACGGTAGCCGTCCATGACGACGATGCGATCGGCGAGCGCAATCATCTCGGGCATGTCGCTGGTGATGAGCAGGATCGCGGCCCCGTCGCCGGCCAGGCGGCGCAGCAGTTCGTGTATGTAGGCTTTGGTCTTGATATCGACGCCGACGGTGGGTTCGTCGACCATGAGGATCTTAACGCCCGCCGCCAGCCATTTCGCCACGCTCACTTTTTGTTGGTTGCCGCCGGAAAGGTTGCCGACCGTCTGCGCCAGCGACGGCGTGCGCACTTCGAGCTCGGCGATGACCGGGCCGACATGGGCGCGCACGGCCGCGTCGCGCAGCAGGCCGAGGCGACGGGCGAGCTTGCGCCAGACGGTGACGCCGGCGTTGTCGAGAACGCTGTGGGCGAGGATCAGGCCCTCCTGCTTGCGATCCTCGCTGACATAACCGATGCCGCAGTCGTGGATCGCCTGCGCCACCGAACCTATGCGACGCGGCTTGCCTTCGACGAGAACTTCGCCTGCCGTGATGCGGTGCAGCCCGAGCACGCATTTGGCGAGTTCCGTGCGCCCCGCTCCAACCAGCCCGTAAAGCCCGACGATCTCGCCTTTGCGCACAGTCAAATCGACGCCGACGTGGCCGAGCGCAGTCGAGACGCCGCGCAATTCCAGTTGCGCCGGCGCGTCTGCGTGCGAGCGCGGCGCGAAGTCGGCGATCTGCTCGTTGCGGCCGATCATCAGCCGCACGAGGTCCTGCCGACCGACCCCTGCCATCGGCCGGCTCGCGCAGGCGTTGCGGCCATCGCGCAGCACCGTGACCTCGTCGCAGATCTGCTGCACCTCTTCGAGCTTGTGACTGACGAACAGCAGCGAAGCGCCTTCGTCGCGCAGCTTGCGCATCAACCGGAACAACGCGTCGGCCTCCTGCGGCGTCAGCGAAGCGGTCGGTTCGTCGAGCAGCAGGACGCGGGTTCTGAGCGACAGCGCCTTGGCGATCTCAACCAGTTGCCGCCGCGCGACGTTCAATTCCGATACCGGCGTGCGCGGATCGAGGTCGAGCTCCAGCACGTCGAGCCATTTGCGCGCCTCGGCGTGCAGGGCGGCATAGTCGACGCCTTTGAGCCAGCCGCCGCCGAGCCGCTCCAGCCCGATGTTTTCGCCGACGGAGAAACGCGGGATGAGGTTGCGCTCCTGATGCACGGCGCCGATGCCGGCGGATATTGCCGCGCGCGGCCCGGCGAACCGGACGGGGCGGCCGTCGAGCCGCAATTCGCCGGCGTCGGGCTGATAGACGCCGGTGACGATCTTGATCAGCGTCGATTTGCCGGCGCCGTTCTCGCCCAGCAGCGCGTGAATGGCGCCCGGGCGGAGCACGAGACCGACGTCGGCGAGCGCCTTCACGCCGGGAAAGCTTTTGTGGACGCCGTGAACCTCCAAGGCGGCGGTCATGCCCGAACTCCCGACAACCGAACTTCGCGAATGCGGTTGACGCCGACGGTCCACAGGATCAGCAGGCCGAGCACCACCTGGACGAAGAACGGATCGATCCGGAAGATCACCAAAGCCTGGGTGATGATCGCCACGATGACGACGCCGAGCAGCGTGCCGAACACGCTGACGTGGCCGCCGGAAAGCACGGCGCCGCCGATGACCGGCGCGGCGAACGACAGGATCAACCAATCGTCGCCAATCGACGGCTGCCCGAGTTGCAGCCTGCCAACCAGCATGATCCCGGCTAGCGCCGCCAGGAAGCCGGACAGGCCATGCGCCCATAAAGTCGCGCGCTCGATCGAGACGCCGGACAGCTCTGCGGCGTTCGCGTTGCCGCCCACCGCCAGAATGAAGCGGCCGACCTTCTGTCGGTAGAGCAGCCGCCACATGCCCGCCACCACCAGCGCGGCAGGTAACGCCAGCCAGGGAATCGGCCCAAGCATCGTCGCGTTGCCGAAAGCCTTCACGCTGGCCGGGATATTGTAGAACGGCTGCGCGCGGGTGATGCCCAGATCGGCGCCCTTGAAGATCGACAGGCTCGCGAGCGTGATGACGAAAGCGGAAACGCCCGTGCGGGCGATCAGCGCGCCGTTGAGCAACCCCGCCGCGGCGCCGAGGCCGAGCGCGCTTAAGGCCGCGAGCGGCGGCGGAAACGACCACACCTGCATCAGGCCCGCGAACGAGACCGCCGCCAGTCCGCCGATGGCGCCGATGGCGAGGTTCATCTGGCCGATGGCGATGATGATCATCTGCGACATCGCCACCACGACGTTGACGGAAGCCGCCAGCAGCAGGATTTGGATGTTGAACGGAGACAGGAATGACGGTGCGAACGCCGTGATGACAGCGCAGGCGAAGAGCACGATGGCGAGCGGGCCGAACCAGTCGGCGCGCGGCAGCGCGAAGAGCTTCACGGCGACGCTCCGAGCCGGGCGACGAGCTTGCGCCGCGCGAGATCGAGCAGCACCGCCGCCAGCAGCATGAGGCCGAGGTAGGTCTGCAACCAGAATTCGCCGACGCGGAACTGCAACAAACCGTTGGTGAGTTCGCTTACCAGGGCCGAACCGAGAAAGGCGCCGGCCACGGAAACCCTGCCGCCCGACAGCAGCGTCCCGCCGAGCACCGGCCCGAGGAAGGCCGGCAGCAACCAGTCCTGACCGAGATCGCCGGCCATGGAGGGGATGGCGGCGCCGGTGCGCGCAATCGACATCAGCGCGGCGACGCCGGCGAGCGCGCCCGAGAGCATATGGCAGAACACGAAAGTCCGGCCGACTCTGACGCCGGATAGTTCGGCCGCCGCGGGGTTCGCGCCGGCGGCGAGCATCTCTCTTCCCACAGGCGTCAGCCGATAGAGCGCAGCGAGCAACAAGCCGACGGCGGCGCTGACGAATATGAGCGGCGACACATAGCCGAAATAACGCAGCCGGCCGAACGCCAGAACCTGCGACGGCAGGCTGCGGAACGCTTCCGCGCGGGTGATGAACACCATCAGGCCGAAGAATACGCTCATGGTCGCGAGCGTGATGATAAAGCTGTGCAGGCCCGAGCGCACGATCAACTGGCCGTTGACGGCGCCGAGCGCGGCGCCAAACGCGAGCGCCGCGGGAATCGTGAGCGGCAGCGGCAGGCCGAAGCGCTGGCTCAACCAGCCGAACGCCATCGCCGAACAAACGCCGATGGCGCCGACGGACAGATTGAGCCCACCGCTCACGATGACGACCATCATCGAGAAGCCGATCATGATGTCGATCGCCGCGATGCGGCCGAGCGTGAACAGATTGAACGACGAGGCGAAGCCGGGCGTCGCCAGCGCGAACCACGCGCCGAACAGAGCGATCAAGGCGACGAGCCCGAACTCGTTGCTGAGCGCCGCGCGTGCGGCGCTTGCCGGGGCCCAGCCGTACGGCGCCGAAGTCATGCCGGCGCCGTCCAATCGCGGGAGGCGGGGATCATTCAAAGCCGGACCGCGGCTTTATGGGCAGTCGAGATAAGTCTTCTCGAAGCCGCCGAAGATCTGTTTGGTGATCGCCTGCATCGAGCCGACATAATTGTCGACCGCGCCCTTGTCGGCGTAGACGGTGCCGGAGTCGATGAAGCGGTTGGTCAGCGCGATCGCCTTGAACGGCGCGTCTTGCTTCACCTTGCAGCCCTTGCGGATGCGATCGAGCGCGTAGGAGCCGATATAGCCTTGTCCGTAGGGATTCTGCAGCATTGTGCCGTCGACGAAGCCGTCCTTGATCGCCTTCAACACAACCTCGTCGTGGTCGATGCCGACCATCCTGATGCGCTTGTCGCCGATGCGGCGCAGCGCATTGGCGGCGACGACGGCGGGAACCCAGGCGGTGGTGACGATGCCGTCGATGTCGTTCGCATGCGCAGCGAGAAAGGCGTTGATCTTCTCCTCCGCCGGCTCCGGCGCGTCGATATCGGCGATCACCTGGACGACGGAAACCGCTCCGTTGGTCTCCTTGGCCGCCTTCTCGACCGCGTCGATGCGCAGCTGCGTGTTGGGATCGACGAGGAAGCCGGTGAAGTGCGCGATGCGCCCCTTGCCGCCCATCGCCTTGATCAGTTGTTTCGTGCCGAGATAGGCTGAGTTTCCGGTGTCCGTGCCGAAGCAGAACAAAGCTGTCGTCGGCTCCTTCAAGCAACCGGCGGTCGCGATGACGGGCGCGCCGTTCTCAGTCAGTTCCTGCACGGTTGCGTTCGAGCCTACGGGGTCGCCGGGAAACACCAAGAAGGCGTTGTAGCCTTGGCTGAGCAGGCTCTCCAGCAGCGAGTTCTGTTGATTGAGCTCCCATTTTTGCGGCACGCGATAGTCGGCGGCGCCGAGATTGAAATCCTTCTTGGCGTCTTCGCCCGCCTTCTCCCAGGCCGAGAAATAGGGATGCGGACCGCCTGGCACGAGCGCCACCCTGGTCGCATCGGTGGCCTCAGCCGTGGTCCCGGCAGCCGCCAGGGCGACAGCGGCGACGGCGAGCAGTGATATGAGCTTGCGTGGCATGTTTCCCTCCCGAGCGAACTGGCGAGGCTTGGACCTCCGCCGTGGAGCGCGCTTGCACAGCCTCTTGTGGGCTACAAGAATGCTAGTATACAAGACCGTATTATGCAACGGCTTTTCCGCCACGGCCGCGTTGAGGCGAAGCGACGCTCTGGCGCAAGCCGATGAGCGAGACCGTCGCCGACGACCTCGACCATGAGGAGGACGCGCTTCCCAAGCTGGGAATCGTCTTCGATCGCCGCCGGCCGGCAGGCGACCAGATTTACGAGGCGTTGAAAAGGGCGATCGTGTCGTTGCGGCTCGTCCCCGGCGCCTCGATCAGCGAGAACAGGATCTGCCGGCAGATCGGCGTATCGCGCACGCCGGTGCGCGCGGCGCTGATTCGGCTGGTTGAGGACGGCCTCATCGAGGTCTATCCGCAAAAGGGCAGCATCGTCGCGCCGATCAAGCTCAGCGCGGTGCGCGACAACCATTTCATCCGCAAGGCGCTGGAGCTGGCGGTGCTCAGCCGGGCGGCGCAGGCCTGGACGGAGGAAATCAGCGTCCGATCGCATGAGATCGTCGCGCAGCAGGCGGCGGCGCTGGCGCAGCAGGACCGCGAGAGCTTTCACGGCCTCGATGAAGCCTTTCATGGCGCGTTCTGCGCCGCCGCGGGGTTGCAGGGCGTCTGGAGCACGATTCAAATCGCCAAAGCGCGCGTCGACCGTGTGCATCGGCTAGCTTCGATCGAAGGCCGGCTGCAACAGGTGATCGTCGAACATCGCGACATTCTCGATGCGCTCGACGCCGGCGACGCCAAGCGCGCCGGCGAACGGCTCGATTATCATCTCGAACGGGCGCCGAGCATCATGCAAGACCTGATCGGTGTATACGAGAAGTATTTCGTCGACTGACGATGCGAGGAGGATTGCATGGCGGCGATTGCGCGGGTCGAGCTCCGCATGGTCGACCTCAAGCCGAAAACAAAACGAGTGGACGCGATCCAATCTTTCGTCAGCCAGGAGACGCCGATCGTCGTCATCACCGACGCGGACGGCGCGACGGGGGTCGGCTACAGTTATACGATCGGCGCCGGCGGGCCGGCCGTCGTCGATCTCGTCGCGCGCACGCTGGCGCCGGCGCTGATCGGCCGCGACGCCGACTGGATCGAGACTATCTGGCGCGATCTGATGTTCCTGATCCATGCGACCACCGTCGGCGCTATTTCGAGTCTGGCGCTCGCCGCCATCGACACCGCGCTGTGGGACCTGCGCGGCAAGAGGACCGGCCAGCCGCTACATCTGATGGCCGGCGGCGCGCAGTCGCGGGTTCGCCTCTACACCACCGAGGGCGGTTGGTTGCATCTGCCGATCGAGGCGCTGGTCGACGACGCGCTCGCCGCCAAAAGTCAGGGCTTCGGCGGCGCGAAGCTGAAGGTCGGGCGGCCCGTTACAGAAGATGTCGCCAGACTCGCGGCGGTCCGCAAGGCGGTCGGCGACGGGTTCGAGATCTTCACCGACGCCAATCAGGCCTTTTGCGTCGACGATGCGATGCGACGCGCTCGCCATTATGAGGCCGCCGATATCGGCTGGTTCGAGGAGCCGCTGCCGGCGGACGACGTCGACGGCCACGTGCGGCTTTGTTTGGCAACGACGATCCCGATCGCCGTCGGCGAAAGCCTCTACGGGCTCTCGCACTTTCGCGATTATCTGCAGCGGCGCGCCTGTTCTATCGTCCAGGTCGACGTCGCGCGGATCGGTGGGATCACGCCGTGGTTGAAGGCGGCCCACTTGGCCGAGGCGTTCAACATCGCCGTCTGCCCGCATTTCCTGATGGAGCTGCATGTGGCGCTGTGTTGTGCGGTTCCCAACGCTCGCTGGCTCGAATACATTCCGCAGCTCGATGAGCTGACGAGCCGGCCGATGCGCATCCGCGACGGTTTCGCCGAGCCGAGCCCCGAGCCGGGCCTTGGGATCGGCTGGGATTTCGACGCCATCGCGCGGATGACGTTCCCCGGCAGTCTGCATGACATCAGGAAATGAGGAGGGCGCGATGCAACGCATGGGCCTGTGCAACCGGCTGCGGCCCGACAATGCCGAGGCGTACAGACAACTGCACGCCGCCGCATGGCCGGGGGTGCTGGCGACGATCACCGCCTGCAACATCCGCAACTTCAGCATTTTTCTGCGCGAGCCGGAAATGCTGTTGTTCGCTTGTTGGGAATATCATGGCGAAGACTTCGCCGCCGACGCCGCGAAGATGGCGGCCGACCCGGTGACGCGCGACTGGTGGAAGCTGACGGACGCCTGTCAGGAGCCTTATGAGACGAGAGCGTCAGGGGAGTGGTGGGCGCCGATGACCGAGATCTTTCATCATCGTTGATGGCCAGCCTTGCGGGCGGCCCGGGTTGACCCGCTCAAGGGTCCGCTCCTGTCGACAAGAGACAACCCGATTTGGAGACAACATGCGCGCTCTGCTATGCGTCGAGCCCGGACGGCTCGAAATCGTCGAGCGGCCGCGTCCGGCGCCGCGGCCGAACGAGGCGCTCGTGCGCATCCGCCGCGCCGGCGTGTGCGGAACGGATTTTCATATCTTCGAAGGCTCGCATCCGTTCCTCAACTATCCCCGCGTGATTGGCCACGAACTCTCCGGCGAGATCGAGTCGACAGGACCGGGCTGCCGGTTGAGCGTCGGCCAGAGCGTGTGCGTCATTCCTTATCTCTCGTGCGGGACCTGCGTCGCCTGCCGGCGCGGCAAGCCCAATTGCTGCCAGCACATCAAGGTGCTCGGCGTCCATGTCGACGGGGGCATGGCGGATTACGTCCGCGTGCCGGAGGCCAATCTGGCGACGGTTGACGGGTTGACGCTGGACCAGGCCGCGATGGTGGAGTTCCTCGCTATTGGCGCGCACGCCGTCCGCCGGGCGCGAATTCAACAAGGCGACCGGGTGCTCGTCGTCGGCGCGGGGCCCATCGGCGTCGGTTGCTCGCTGTTCGCCAGACTGCGCGGCGGCGAGGTGACTGCGCTCGATCGCCGCGAGGACCGGCTTGCGTTCGTTCGCGGGGCGCTCGGCGTCGAGCGCGCCGTCGTCGCCGGGGCGGACGCGCTCACCCGTCTCGCCGCGCTGACCGGCGGAGACCTGTTCGACGTCGTCATCGACGCGACCGGCAATGCGGCGTCGATCGAGGCGGGCTTCGACTACGTCGCGCACGGGGGAACTTATGTGCTCGTCAGTGTCGTGCTCGACGACATCTCTTTCCCGGACCCGAAATTCCACGCCCGCGAGATGTCGCTGCTGGGCAGCCGCAACGCGACGCGCGAGGACTTCGAAGCGGTCTTGAACGCAATGCGCGAAGGCCGCATTCCAACCGACCGGCTTGCGACGCACCGCGCTCCGCTCAGCGAGAGCCCGGAACGGTTTCGCGAGTGGATTCGGCCTGAAAGCGGCGCCATCAAAGCTTTGATCGAGATTTAAGCGATGTCCTTCCCGATCCTGCAACTCGGCGCCAGCTGGTTTCTTCAGGCGCGCGGGTGTGGCGGGCCAGCGGAAGCGGCCGGACTTCGTACGGATGACGTCAGGCCTTGACGGCGCCAGCGGTCAGGCCGGCGACGATCCAGCGCTGCGCGAACAGGAAAATCACGATCGCCGGCAGAATCGTCAGGGTGACGAACGCGAGCACGAGCTGCCACGAGGTCGAATACTGACCCTGATAGGCCATCAGGCCGAGCGTCCAGGGATAGCGCCGCTCGCTGTTGAACACGACGAGCGGCAGCAGATATCCGTTCCAGCTGCTGACGAAGGAGATGATAGCGGCCGTCGAGAGGATCGGTCCGGAAAGCGGCAAGGTGATGAAGAAATAATAGCGGAAATAGCCGCAACCGTCCATCATCGCGGCGTCGAGCAATTCGCCGGGCAGCTGCCGGAATGCGTTGCGCAGAAGCAGAATCGCCATCGCGAGCGAGAACGCAACCTGCGGCAGCACGATGCCCCAATAGGAATCGAGCAGGCCGAGATCGCGGATCTTGATGAACAGCGGCAGGATCGCCGTCGCCAGCGGAAACAGCAGTCCGAGCTGAAGGTAGCTGAGCAGGAACCGGTCTCCGAAGAACTTGAGATGCGCGAAGGTGAAGGCGGCCGTCGAGGCGACCGCCAGGGTGAGCGCAACCGTCAGTGTCGAGATCAGCAGTGAGTTGCCGAGCACCTGCCAATAGCGCGCGCTGAAGAGAATGTCGCCGTAGTTTCGCCACACCCAATGCTCGGGCAGGCTAAACGGATGCGTCTGGAGGTCGCCAAGCTCCTTGAACCCATTCAACGCCGTGGCTAGGAGTGGGACGAGTACGGCGCCCGCCAGCGCGACGAGCGCTGCGAACAAGGCGAGGCGCGCGAGCCATGACGGGCGCAGGCCGGGCGGGGGTTGCAAGGCGGGCTTCGCGGCGTCAGTCATCGCGCATGAACAACCGTCTGTAGCCAAAGGCGAAGGTCACGCAAATGACGAACAACGCCACGCCCACGGCTGAGCCGAAGCCGACGCGCATCCGCGTGATGCCGAAATAATAGAGGAACGAGACCATCGTGTTCGTTGTCTCGAACGGGCCGCCGCCGGTCAGAGGGACGATGACGTCGAACAGTTGCAGCGCGCCGACGACGGAGAAGAACACGGAAAGCCGGATCATCGGCCCGAGCAGCGGCAGTGTGATGCGCCAGAACCGCTGGAACGGGCCGGCGCCGTCGATCTCGGCGGCTTCGAGCAGCGATTTGTCGATTCCCTGCAGACCGGCGACGTAGAGCATCATGTGGAAGCCGAAATACTTCCACAGGATCACGATCAGCACGGCGCTGAAAGCCCAGGTCTTGTCGGCGAGCAGATAATAGGGCGCAAAGCCCAGCGCGCCGGTGACCAGCGAGGGCAGGCCGTAAGCGCCATCGAACATGAAGCGCCAGATCAAGCCCGCCGCCACGTCGGCCAGGATGTAGGGCAGGAAAAAGACCATGCGAAACCACGCGGCGCCGGTGATCCGGCCAGCCACCATCAGCGCTACTCCCAGCGCGAGCGGAAGCTGCACGACCAGTGATACGACGATGATGAGGCCGTTGTTGAGCAGCGAGCGCAGAAACGCCGCATTGCCGAGCAGCAACTGATAGTTCTTCAGTCCGACGAACTTCTCCGGCCGGCCGTAGCCGTTCCAATTGTAGAAACCGTACCACGCCGCCTCCGTCATCGGCAGCGCGACGAACAGGGTGAACAGCACCAGCGCCGGGGGCAGAAAGACGACGAGCGTGGTCCATCCGTTCACGCTCATGCGGCGGCGCGGTTCGACGAAGGAGGACGGGGCCGGCGGCACTCACGAACCTCGCAGAAGACGGGCGGCCGGGCCGTCCGCCGGCCGTTATTGTTGGTCGGCCGCATCCTGGATGGCGGCGGCGGCGGCTTGCGGCGTCATCTCGCCGGCGGCGACGGAGACGGAGACGTCGTTGATCACGCGGCCGACCGAAGGCCCGAGATCCTGATCGAAATAGTTCTGATGATAGGTTGTCGCCGCGAGATCGCTGGCCAGCCGCTTGAATAAGGGATCGGTGAAATGCGCCTCCGCGCCCTTGACGGCGGGAATGTAGGCGGCCTTTTCGGCCGCCTCGTCGGCGTATTTCTCCTGGCTGAAGAATTTCAGGAAATCGACCGCCTCGGGCGGCGCGGATTTGGCGACCAACCAGCCGTTGACGCCGCCGAGCGTGTCGGTCGCCTTGCCCTTGCCGTCGGGCACGACAGGGAAAGACAGGATGCCGATGTCCTCCTCCGGCAGGCCCTTGCCGCTGGCGGAGTTCGGCGCTTGCATGGCCAGCAGCCATTGCCCCATCAGATCCATCGCCGCCTTGCCGTCGCCGAACATGCCGGCGGAGGCCGCGTGCGTGGTCTGGAGATAACCCGGCTGGAAGGGGTCCAGCGCCGCGAGTTCGCGCAGGCGCTTGCCCGCTTCGACGAAGGTTGCGTTCTTGAAGCCGCCGTCCTTGCCCGCCTTGGCGTCGGCGAGCGCGTGTTCGCCGCCGATCCGCATGACGAGATAGGAATAGTAGAAATGCATCGGCCATTTCTCGCCGGCGCCGACGACCAGCGGCGTGACGCCCGCCGCCTTCAGCTTCTTGACGGCGGCGAGGAAATCGTCCCAACTCTTGACGTCCTCGGCCTTGACGTTCGCCTTCTCGAACAGCTTCTTGTTGTAGTAGAATACGACCTCGCCGAGCTCGAACGGAACGCCCACGACCTTGCCGTCAACCTTGAACGCGTCGACTGCGGTCGGCGACAGGTTCTGTTCGAAACCGGCGGCCTCGGAAGTGATGTCCTTCAGGAATCCGGCCTGCGCCTGCGCTTGCATGACGCCGCCGGCCCAGCTGTAGAACAGGTCGGGCCGCGAGTCGGATTGCAGCATCGTCGGCAGCTTGGCTTTGAACGCCTCGTTCTCGAGATATTTCATCTCCACCGTGACGCCTTTGTGCGCGGCGTTGTAGTCCTTGGCGATCTGCTCCCATAGGGCGCGCTGCGCCGGGTTTTCGCTGACGTGCAGAACGGTGACGTGGGTGTCGGCGATGGCCGGCGCGACGAGCGCGGCGAGGCAGGCCGCCGAGAACGCAAGACTGCGAACGTTCATCGCTTTCCTCCCGTGACGCCGCTGTTCGATTTTTTCCGCGGTGCGGATAAAATGTGTCCCGCTATGGGAAAACTGTCAAGTGGGCGCGGTCGCGGCGCAGAAACGTCCGGCTCCGCGTTGACAAGCGACGTTGCGAGGTGGGAATAAGTACGTGACCCGAAAAAAAGACGCGCGAAGCGCCCGGAGCGATGAAAACCGCAGACCCCGAACTCATGCGCGCGATCAATCGCTTCCATGTGATGGACGCGATCCGCCGCTTCGGGCCGCTTTCGCGGGTCGAGATCGCCGATCACACCGAATTGAGCCCGACGACGGTTTCGGCGATCACGGCGGCGCTGCTCGACGACAGCCTCATCGTCATCGAGCATACCGGCGCCGTGCGCGACGCCGCGCGCGGACGCCCTCGCGTCATGCTGCGGCTCAACCCGGCCGCGGCGCACGTCGTCGGGGTCAAGCTCGCTTCGGACCAGATCTCGGTCGCGGTGATGAACTTCTGCGGCGACATTCTGCACCGCCTTGCGCTGCCGATTCGGGTCGATCGGCAACGGGCTTCGGTTGTCGCCGATCTGGTAGAGGATGGCGTGCGCCGCTGCGTCAGCGACGCGGGTCTAGAGCTTTCGGCGATTTCGGGCGTCTGCGTCGGGCTGCCGGGCGTCGTCGAGCGCGCGGCTGGCGTCTGCCGGCAAAGCCCGGTGCTGCGCGAGCGCGACGCGCCGCTCGGCCCCGAGCTGGCGCAACGGCTTGCCGTGCCGACCTCGATCGACAGCGACGTCAATCTGGCCGCGCTCGCCGAGCACTGGTTCGGGCAGGCGCGCGATCTCAACGATTTCCTGCTGATCAATGTCGAGCGCAGCCTCGGCCTCGGCATCCTCCACAACGGCGAGCTGTTTCGCGGCGCCAACGGCCTCTGTCCGGATCTGGGCGATTTCATGCTGCGCGCACCGAGCGACGGCGGCGGGCGGCTCGCCGATATCGCCACCGAGACGGCGGTGCTGGCCGACGCCGCGGCCCTGCTGTCGATCGGCGATCAGGACTTCGCCGCGCGGCCGGAGCGGGCGATGGCGGCGCTGCTCGGCCGCGCCGACGCGGGCGACGCAGCTTGCGCGCGCGCGCTCGCCAGGGCCGGCGAGGCGCTCGGTTTCGCTGTCGCGAACCTTATAACGTTGTTCGCCCCGCCGCGGGTCCTGATCTCCGGCCGCGCGATGGCGGCGAGCCGGCATTTCATCGCGCCGCTGCGGGCGAGCGTCGCCGCGCTGCTGCCGCCGAGTCTGGCCGACGTCTCCGATATCGTCGTGCGCGAGTGGAGCGACGGCGTGTGGGTTCAAGGCGCGGCGGCGATGACGCTGCGCGATCTCTATGGCGCGCCATGGAGCACGACCGGGCCTGCGCCGCTGCGCGACAGCGGCGCCGTTCAAGCGGGAGGCGCGGCATGAAACCGGTTAAGGTTGGCGTGATCGGCTGCGGTAATATCAGCGCGGCTTATTTGAAGGCGGCGAAGACCTTCGCCGTTCTCGACATCGTCGCGCTTGCCGACCTGAACCCTGAGGCTTCGGCTGCGCGCGCGGCGGAGTTCGACATCCCCGCGCGCTCGGTCGATGCGACGCTGGCCGATCGCGAGATCGAGATCATCCTCAACCTGACCATACCGAAAGCGCATGTCGAAGTCGGGCTGCGCGCGCTGGAGGCCGGAAAGCATGTTCACTCGGAGAAGCCGCTCGGCGTCACCGTCGCTGAAGCGCGCAAGCTGGTCGAGGCCGCGAAGGCCAAGGGCCTGCGGATCGGGTCGGCGCCAGACACTTTCATGAGCGGCGCGCAGCAGCGGGCGCGCAAATGCGTCGACGATGGCGCGATCGGCCGGCCGGTCGGCGGCGCCGCCTTTTTCATGTGCCCCGGGCACGAGCGCTGGCACCCGAGCCCGGCGTTCTACTATCTCGCCGGCGGCGGGCCGATGCTCGACATGGGTCCCTACTACGTCACGGCGCTCGTCAACCTGCTCGGTCCGGTCGAGAAGGTTGTCGGCGTCGCCACGCGCACGCGCGCCGAGCGCGTGATCGCGAGCAAGCCGCTGAAAGGCGATCACATCCCCGTCGAAGTGGCGACGCATGTGGCGGGCGTGCTGCAATTCGTCAACGGCGCGGCGGTGTCGGTGACGATGAGCTTCGACGTGCTGAGCCACAAGCATGTCCCGATCGAGATCTACGGCGAGGCGGGCTCGCTGATCGTGCCGGACCCCAACAATTTCGACGGTCAGGTCGAATTGTCGACCGTGAGGAATAAGTGGCGCAACGTCGCCACCAAACGCCCTTACGCCGAGGCCAATTATCGCAGCCTCGGCCTCGCCGACATGGCGCAGGCGATCCGCTCCGGCCGGCCGCATCGCGCCAGCGGCGAACTCGCGTTCCATGCGCTCGAAGTGATGGAGGCGTTCCAGGTTTCCTCCGACACAGGCGCCGCGGTGACGATATCTAGTCGGCCGGAGCGGCCTGCGGCCATGCCGGAAAAGCTCAAAAAAGGGCGGCTCGACTAGGCCGAAAGATCACAGGAAAGGAATCGTCGCATGCGCGAAGCGCTGATCGTCTGGGGCGGCTGGAGCGGGCACGAGCCGGAGAAGGGCGCCAAGATCGCCGCCGCCATGCTGGAGAGCCAAGGCTTCAAGGTTTATGTCGAGAACACCACGGAGGCGTTCGCCGATCCCGCCGTGCGCGACATGAGCCTGATCGTCCCCGTGGTCACCATGTCGAAGATCGAGAAGGAGGAGGTCGAGAACCTAACCGCCGCCGTGCGCGGCGGGGTCGGCCTTGCGGGCTGGCACGGTTGCATGTGCGACGCGTTCCGCGAATCCGTCGATTATCAGTTCATGTGCGGCGGCCAGTGGGTCGCCCATCCCGGCAACATCATCGACTATCGCGTCGACATCGCCAAGCCCGACGATCCGATCGTGCAGGGGATCGCCGGCTTCCCCTACCGGTCCGAGCAATATTACATGCACGTCGACCCCTCCAACGAAGTGCTGGCGACGACGACCTTCTCGGGCGAGCACGCGCCGTGGATCGGGGGCGTCGTCATGCCCGTGGTGTGGAAGCGCCGGCACGGGCAGGGCCGCGTGTTCTATTCCTCGCTCGGCCATGTCGCGGCGGAGTTCGACGTTCCCGAGATGCGCGAGATCTTCCGCCGCGGGATGCTGTGGGCGGCGCGATGATCCGCAATCCGATCCTGCCCGGCTTCAACCCCGATCCCTCGATCTGCCGGGTCGGCGACGACTATTACATCGCGACCTCGACCTTCGAATGGTATCCGGGCGTGCAGATCCACCATTCGCGCGATCTCGTCGAGTGGCGGCTGCTCACGCGCCCGCTCAACCGCGCTTCCCAGCTCGACTTGCGCGGCGAGCCGGATTCCTGCGGCGTCTGGGCGCCCTGCCTGTCCTACGCCGACGGCCGGTTCTGGTTGGTCTACACCGACGTCAAACGCTTCGACGGGAGCTTCAAGGATGCGCACAACTACATCGTGACCGCCCCGGCAGTAAAGGGGCCGTGGTCGGAGCCGGCTTACGTCAACTCCAGCGGCTTCGACCCCTCGCTGTTCCACGACGTCGACGGCCGCAAATGGCTCCTCAATATGGTGTGGAACCATCGCGATCCCGCCGGCGCGCGGTTCAAGCATCCGGCGTTCTTCGGCATCAGCTTACAGGAATGGGACGCCAAGCAGGGCCGGCTTGTCGGCGCGGCGAAGACGATCTTCGAAGGCAGCCCGCACGGGTTGGTTGAAGGGCCGCATCTGTTCAAGCGCGGGGGCTGGTACTATCTGACGACCGCCGAAGGCGGCACGGGCTGTGACCACGCCGTCACCATGGCGCGCTCGCGCCGCATCGACGGACCCTACGAGTTGCATCCGAACGTGCATCTGATCACGTCGAAGGATGCGCCCGAGGCGGCGCTGCAACGCGCGGGACACGGCCAGTATGTCGAGACGCCGACCGGCGAGGTCTACCACACGCATCTTTGCTCGCGGCCGCTGCCGGGCATCCGCCGCTCCCCGCTCGGGCGCGAGGCGGCGATCCAGAAATGCGAATGGCGCGACGACGGCTGGCTCTACCTCGCCGGCGGCGGCTGCACGCCCTCGGCGGAAGTCGAGGGACCCTCTGCGGCCGCTCCGGCGTCGGCGCCGCGCGACTACGCGTTCTCGCCCGAGGCAGGCCTGCCGCTCGATTTCCAGTGGCTGCGCACGCCGTTTCCTGAGCGGATCTGGACACTCGCGGCCCGGCCGGGCTGGCTGCGGCTGATCGGGCGCGAATCGATCGGCTCCTGGTTCGAACAGGCTCTTGTGGCGCGTCGCCAGCAGCATTTCGCCTATCGCGCCGAGACCGAACTGGAGTTCGCGCCGCGCAACTTCCAGCAGGCCGCGGGTCTGACGGCGTATTACAACCGTTACAAGTTCTTCGCGCTGGCGGTGACCTGGGACGAGGCGGCGGGACGCGCGGTGACGGTGTTCGGCTGCCCCGGGGATTACCCCGACGGGCGCCTCAGCTTCCCCGTTCCGGCGCCGGCGGCGATCGGCGACGGTCCGGTCCGGCTCGCCGCCTGCGTCGATGGCGAGAGCTTGCAGTTCCAGTTCGCCTTGGCGGACGGGCCGTGGCGCGACATCGGTCCTGTGCTCGACGCCTCCGCGCTCTCCGACGAAGCGGGCGGCGGCGAACATCGCTCGTTTACCGGCGCGTTTGTCGGCATGTTCGCGTTCGACGTCTCGGGCGGCGCGATCGCCGCCGATTTCGCGCGGTTCAGCTACCGAGGCGCCGACCTCGATCAGGCTCCGAGCGCCTGATCGAGGTCGGCGATCAGATCGTCGGGGTTCTCGATTCCGACCGACAGCCGGATCAGCGCCGGCGTGATGCCGAGGCGCAACTGCTTCTCGTACGGGATGTCGGAATGCGTCATCGTGGCGGGATGCGACGCCAAGCTCTCGGTCCCGCCTAAGCTGACGGCGAGCTTGAACACTTCCAGCCGGTCGAGTACGGCGAACGCTTCCCGCTCGCCGCCCTTGACCTCGAAGCTGAACGTCGACCCCGCGTCCTTGCACTGGCGCTCGAACACCGCGCGGTCGGGATGCTCCTGCGGCAGCAAGTCGAGCCGCCAGACCGAGGCGACGCCGGGATGCTGCGCCAGGAATTGCGCGACCTTGCGCGCGCCTGCGGCCGAGGCGGTCATTCTCAGTTTCAGCGTCTCCAGCGAGCGCATCAACAGCCAGCCCGTGTGCGGATCGCACATCGTGCCCAGGATCGTGCGCATGCCGCGGATCGGCTCAATCGCGGCGGCGCTGCCGGAGCATCCGCCGGCGATCAGGTCGGAATGGCCGCCGACATATTTGGTCAGCGACGTGACGACAAGGTCGGCGCCATGCCCGGTCGGCGTCTGGAACAGCGGCCCGAGCATGGTGTTGTCGACGATCACGACCGGCCGCTTGCCGTTGGCGTCTGCAAGCCCCTCGGCGATCTCCCGCGCGCGGGCGATGTCGACGAGGCCGTTGGTCGGATTGGCGGGCGTCTCGATGTAGAGCGCGGCGACCGGCCCCGCAGCCTTCGCCACGGCCTGCTCCATCGCCTGCGCGCCGCCCTCGGCGGCGAAGCCGATCGTCGTCACGCCGAACTGGGGCAGGATCTTGGTCAGCAGGAACTCCGTGCCGCCGTAGACGGGATCGGAATGCACGACCGTCGTTCCGGGCCGCGCGTATGCCCACAAGGTGGTCGAGATCGCCGCCATCCCTGAGGCGAAAACCAGCGCGCTCTCGGCTTCGTCCCAGATCGCGAGCCGGTCTTCGAGCATTTCGAGATCGGGATTGTTGATGCGGCTGTAGATCAGTCCCGGCTCTTCGTTGGGTCGCTTGCTGCGCAAGCCATAGGCCAGTTCGAAGAATTCCTTGCCGTCCTGCGCCTTGCGAAAAACGAAGGTCGAGGTCTGAAACAGCGGCGGCTTCAGCGACCGCTCCGACAGGAACGGGTCGTAGCCGTATCCCATCATCAGCGTTTCCGCCGCCAGGGTCCGGTTTCCGACTCGCCGTCTGCGCCATTCCTTCTCAGCCATGACCGGTCTCCGCCGCCGCGAGCCGCAACTTCGCAGATCATCTGGGACTTTGCATGACGAAAGCGGACGCGGATCACGACAACGTCACTTTCATAATGAAAGTGACTGCGGGAGTATGCCGCCATGCGTCGAACCAGCTTCCGCGGCATGGATTGCCCGATCGCCCGCAGCCTCGAACGCGTCGGGGAATGGTGGAGCATCCTCATTCTGCGCGACGCTTTCGCGGGATTGAGCCGGTTCGACGAGTTCGAGAGCAGCCTCGGCATTGCGCCCAACATGCTGACCCGCCGGTTGCAGGCGCTGGTGAAGGCGGGGATGCTGGACAAGCGGCGTTACAGCGTGCGGCCGCCACGTCACGAATATGTGCTGACCGAGCGCGGCCGCGATTTCCGCCCCGTTCTCTTGGCTCTGCTCGCCTATGGCAACCATCATTTCGCGCCCGAGGGCGCGAGCGTGATCGTCGTCGACGCCGCCACCGGCGAAACGGCCGAACCTGACATGGTCGACCGGCGCACCGGCCGCGCGCTCGCCGAGCCGGATTTCGCGGTGGTCGCCGGTCCCGCCGCCAGCGCGGCCACCAGGGCGAGACTGGCGGCGCGCTCGGCGAGACGGGCCGCCAAGGCGGGAGCGGAAGCATGAACATCGCTTCCGCCGTGAAAATCGAAGCGCCGCGCACGGACGTGAGCGCGCGCACGCGGCGTCTGCTGACGGGGCCGATCGTCCCGACGCTGCTGAGCCTCGCCTGGCCGAACGTGCTGGTGATGCTGGCGCAGGCTTCGACCGGCCTGATCGAGACGTGGTGGGTCTCTAAGCTCGGCGCCGACGCGCTCGCCGGCATGGCGCTGGTGTTTCCCGGCTACATGATGATGGGCATGCTCTCGGCCGGCGCGGTCGGCGGCGGCGTCGCTTCGGCCGTGGCGCGCGCGCTCGGCGCCGGGCGGCGCTACGACGCCGACGCGCTGGTGATCCATGCCCTGTGGATTCACCTGATGCTGGGATTGGCGACATCGGCGGCGTTCCTGCTGTTCGGCCGCGAGATCTACACGGCGATGGGCGGGCGTGGCGCTTCGGTCGAGGCGGCGCTCGCCTATTCCAACGTCGTCTTCGCCGGCAACACGCTGCTGTGGATCATGAACGCGCTGGCGAGCGTGATCCGCGGCAGCGGCGAGATGCGCTTCCCTTCGCTGGTCGTCTGCGTCGGCGTCGCGTTGCTGATCCCGCTCTCGCCGCTGTTCATCTTCGGCCTCGGTCCGTTTCCGGCGCTGGGGATCGCGGGCGGCGGCCTCGCCGTGGTCGCGACGTCGGCGCTGATGACGGCCGCGCTCGCGTGGTACGTCGCTTCTGGCGAAGGCCTTGTCCGCCTGCGCCGCGCGAGGCTGCGCTGGGCTTTGTTCGCCGACATCCTGCGGGTCGGCGCGGCGGGGTCGCTCTCGACGCTGCAGACGACGCTGACCGTCGCGCTGACGACGGCGCTGGTCGGCGCGGCGGCGGGTCCGTCCGGGGTCGCCGGCTACGGCACCGGCTCCCGGCTGGAATATCTGCTGATCCCGCTGGTGTTCGGCCTCGGCGCGCCGCTCGTCGCCATGGTCGGCGCCAACATCGGCGCCGGCGACCGGGTCAGGGCGCTGCGCATCGCCCTGACGGGGGCCGCGCTCGCCTTCGCGGCGACGGAGGCGATCGGCCTCGCCGCGGCGGTCTGGCCGCGCGCCTGGCTCGGCCTGTTCGGCGACGCCCCCGACATGATCGCGACCGGCTCGGCTTATCTGCGCTGCGTCGGGCCGGCTTACGGCTTCTTCGGGCTCGGCCTCTCGCTCTATTTCGCGTCGCAGGGCGCGGGCCGGCTGATGTGGCCGCTGCTCGGCGGTCTGCTGCGGCTCGTCATCGCCGTCGCCGGCGGCGCGCTGGCGCTGCGGCTCACGGGATCGCTGACGGCGCTGTTCGCGATGCTGGCGCTGGGGCTTGGCGCTTACGGCGTGTTCGTCACGGCCGCGGTGCGGTCGGGCGTCTGGTTCAAACTCAAGGGGGCGCAGGGTGGCTGAACAGGCGCGGATTCGTTACGGCGTCGCCAGTCGCGAGGCGATCGCCGGCCTGACGGGCCGGCAGGTCCTCGAGGCCATCATCGAAGGCCGGCTGCCGGCGCCGCCGATGGCGGCGACGCTCGCTTTCCGGCTCGTCGAGGTCGGCGAGGGAACCGCCGTGTTCGCCGCAGAGACCAGCGAGGCGTTGCTCAATCCGATGGGGGCCGTACACGGCGGCTGGGCATTGACGCTGATCGACAGCGCCGCCGGCTGCGCGGCGATGACGCTGCTGCCGGCGGACGGCGGCTATACGACGGTGGAGACCAAGGTCAATTTCTGCCGGCCGATTCTGGCGGACACCGGGACGGTTCGCGCCGAGGCCCGCGTGCTCGCGCAGGGGCGTCGCATCCTCTCCGCCGAGGCGCGCGTCGCCGACGCCCGCGGCCGCCTGCTGGCGCACGGGACGTCGACGCTGATGGTGTTGTGACGGGCGACGTCTCGCGGTCAGCGCGGCGTCAACAGCCGCAGCCACGGCGGCAGATGGAACAGCGCCATCAGCCCATACATCGCCGTCATGCCGCCGAGGGCCGGAGCGTTGGGCATGCAGGCGAGCGCCGGGGACTCGGCGAAGCGCGCGGTCAATAGCGCCATTGCGGCGAACACCGGCGCCGCGGCGAGGCTCAACCCGCGAAGGACTGAGGCGGCCAGCACGGCGCTGGCCGCAAGCCCGCCGGCCGGGGACGAGCGTGCGTCAGGCATGGGCGTATTCGTCGTGGCGGCGCCACCAAGGGCCTTGCTCGTTGCGGCCTTTCGGCGCCCGGTCGAGCCATTGGTAGGCGCCCCAGAGCCCGTCCAACCCGCGCGCGTAGGTCGAGTAGACATGGTAGACGACGCCGTCTTCGAGAACGAACGCGCTCATGCCCGGGCGGTCGCGCCGGTAGGTCGGCGCGTCCGTGCCGCAGGACGCCGCAAACGCGGCTACGGGCGGCGGGACGGGCGAGATGTCCATGGCGTGGGCGCCGCGGGCGTAGTTGTATTCGACCGGGCCTGCTTGCTCCTGCGCCTGCGTGTAGGAAACCTGGAAATCGAAGTTGAAGTCGCTGTCCTGCGACGACGCCCAGGGAAAGCTCCAGCCCATGCGTTGCTTGTAGGCGGCGAGCTTGGCCAGCGGCGCGCGCGAGACCGCCATCAACATGACGTCATGGTTGGCGAGATGCACGGCGAAGCCGTTGAAGCCGTCGGCGATCATCGAGCAGGATGGACAGCCCGCCTTGTAGTCCGGCCCGAACATGAAGTGATAGACGAGCAACTGCGAGCGCCCCTCGAACAGATCTTTCAGCGTCCGTTCGCCGGCCTCGGTGTCGAAGACATATGCCTTGTCGATGCGGACCCAAGGCAGATTGCGCCGCAAGCGCGCGACCTCGTCGCTTCGCCGCGTCAGGTCCTTCTCGGCGGCGAGAAGGTCGAGGCGGGCTTCAAGCCATTGTTCGCGGGTTGCGCTCGTTTGGTTCGTCATCGCTGTTCTCCTTGTAAGGCCGGAGCCCCGCGTCCAGCGCAGCGGCGGCTTGCCCGGTGGTTGACGCGGGATAAGATAGCGGCGCTCACGACCGGCGTGGGAGTGACAAGTGTGTCGGGATTAGCATGGACTCCCAGTTGGCGGCGGCGTCGCGCGCGCTTGCCTCGGGCGACGCGCTCGCGGCGTTGAACTACATCGCCCTTCGCGACGACCCGCCGTCGCTGGCGCTGCGCGGCATCGCGATGGCGCAGCTCAACGACCTTGATCGCGCCCGCAAGCTGCTGCGGCGCGCAGCGCGCGGCTTCGGACCGCGCGAGACGATCGCGCGCGCCCGCTGTCTCGTCGCCGAAGCCGAGATCGCGCTGGTGTTGCGCGATCTGACGTGGCCCCCGCAGCGGCTGGACTCCGCCGTTGCAGCGTTGCAGCGAGGCGGCGACCGCGCCAACGCCGCGCATGCGGGCTATCTCGCGATCCGGCGGCTTGTGCTGATCGGCCGTCTCGACGAGGCCGAGCAGCGGATGCAGAGTTTCGATTCCGCGCCGCTCGCCGCGGCGTCGCGGGTCGCCTACCACTTGGTTGCCGCCGGCGTCGCCACGCGCCGTCTGCACGCCGCCGCCGCGCGGGACTGGCTGCGGCAGGCCGAGAGCGTCGCGCGCCAGACCCGCATCGCCTCGCTCATCGCGGAAGTCGAAGACGCCGCCCGCCGGCTCGAACTGCCTGCGGCGCGGTTGATCGCATCGGGCCGCGAGCGGCTGCTGCTGCTCGACGATGTCGAGGCCTTGCTGGCGTCGAACGCGCTGGTGATTGATGCGCGCCGGTTAGCGGTGCGCAGCGCCGCGATAACGGTCCCGCTCGCGACGCGTCCTGTCCTGCTGATCCTCGCCCGCGTTCTGGCGGAAGCGTGGCCAGACGCGGCTTCGCGGGAGGCGTTGCTGGCGCGCGCGTTTCGCGCCCGGCGCGCCGACGAGTCGCACCGCGCGCGACTGCGTGTCGAGATCGGCCGCCTGCGCAAGGCGCTCGCCGGCCTCGCTGGCGTTCGAGCGACTCAAATCGGTTTCGCGCTGGTCCCCTGCCGCGATTGCGAGGTCGCTGTCCTCGCGCCGCCGACGGAGGAGCCGCACGCGGACGTGCTGGCCCTGCTGGCGGACGGCGAGGCGTGGTCGAGTTCGGCGCTCGCCTTGGCGCTCGGCGTCAGCGCGCGCACCATCCAGCGCGCGCTCGACGGGCTTGTCGCCGCCGGCAAGGCGCAACCTCTGGGACGCGGCCGCGCGCGCCGTTGGATGGCGCCGCCGTCGCCGGGTTTCCCGACAAGCTTGTTACTCCCTGTCGCGCCGCAAGCCGGCTAGGGTGGGGGCATGAAAACCGTCCAAGCTCAAATCACCCGCGAATACGGCCCGTTTCCGGACGCTCCCCGCGTCAACGGCGTCAGTTACGACGGCGCGCATATCTGGGTCGCCGCCGGCGAGACGCTGAACGCCGTCGATCCCGCGAGCGGCGAGATCGTCCGCAGTCTCGACGTGCAGGCGCATGCCGGCACGGCCTTTGACGGCCGCCATCTCTACCAGATCGCCGGCGACGTCATCCAGAAGGTCGATCCCGTGACGGGCGCCGTCGTCGCGCGCGTGCCGACGCCCGAGGGCGGCGCCGCGGGAATGGCCTGGGCGGAGGGGAGGCTGTGGGTTGGCCAGCACGCCAAGCGCAAGATCCACGAAGTCGACCCCGAGACCGGCGCAGTCTTGCGCACCCTCGACTCCAACCGCTTCGTCACCGGCGTGACCTGGGCCGAGGGCGACCTCTGGCACGCGACCTGGGAGGACGATGCGAGCGAGTTGCGGCGGATCGATGTGCAGACCGGCGAGGTGCTGGAAACCCTTCAGATGCCGCACGGCGTCAGCGTCTCCGGCCTGGAGTCGGACGGCGACGATCTGCTTTTTTGCGGCGGAGGAAGCTCGGGAAAGGTTCGGGTCGTAACTCGGCGTAGCGCGCGCGGCGATTGATTGCAGCCTGTTGTCCCCGCGAACGCTAAGGGCGCCCGGGTTTCGCAAGCGAATCCCTCGGGGCTGCCTCACGTCGCCTGGCTCTGGATTCTTAGCCTTCGCGCGGCTGACGAAGCTGCGCCATTCCAATTGCCGGCCGCGTCAAACAGGTGTGGAGACTTGCCTCGGCGGGCTCGCCGCCGCGACTTTGCATTCCCTCATGCGCGGGACTAACCTCGGCGAAAAGCCGAGTCGTCCGCTGTCCGGTTGCGGTTCAACTCCCTGTCGTCGAGCCGTTGCGACGATCTGACGATGCGGACGCCTGAATCTGGGCGCGGTGACGAGATGGGGAGCTATGAAATGTCAGGACGGCTTGAGGGCAAGGTCGCCTTGATCAGCGGCGGCGCTGGCGGTTGCGGGCTCGCGGCTTCAGAGCTTTTCGCGCGCGAGGGGGCGAAGGTGGGCATCATCGACCTTCCGCGCAGCGAAGGCGAAGCCGTCGCGGCCAGATTGCGCAGCCAAGGTCACGCCGCGGCTTTTGCTGCCGCTGATGTCTCGGACGAAGCACAAGTCCAGGCCGCTGTGGCCGCTCTGTCCGACGCTCTCGGCGCCGCCACGGTTCTCTTCAACCACGCCGGAACCATCGTGATCAAACCTTTCCTCGAGACGACTGTCGAGGAGTGGGACCGGCTGATGGCGATCAACGTGCGCAGCATGTTCCTGGTCACGCGGGCGGTGCTGCCGCAGATGATCGCCGCGGGCGGCGGCAGCATCGTCTGCACCTCGTCGATATCGGCCGTAGCCGGCACGCCGATGGAGGTGCTGTACGACACAACCAAGGGCGCCTGCCACATGTTCGCCCGCGCCATTGCGGTGGAGTTCCGCGACCGCAACGTGCGCTGCAATGCGGTCTGTCCCGGCTTCATCCAGACCGCGCATGGGCGGCGCGAACTCGATGGCCTCACGCGCTATGGCGTCGACGTGTCGGAGGCCGCCATCGCAGCTCAGCAAGGCCGGATGTGCCGTCCCGACGAAGTCGCCAAAGCCGCGCTTTACCTCGCCAGCGACGACGCCAGCTTCGTGACCGGCGCCCACCTGTTCGTGGACAACGGCTTCACCGCCATCTGACGCCCTGAGCCGCAGAAGTTTGGGAGGAAACCCTGTCGATCGAATCATCAGGCATGACCGCCGCCGGGACGTATTCGTCTCGCCTGGAGGGGTTCCGCGATCTCGATCCGGAGGCGCGGCTGGACAGGGTTGTCGCCGCGGCGGGTCTGGACGAAGCCGTCCGCGCCGCGCTCGCAGGCGCGGGCGCATTACCGCTGTCGCTCGCCAACGGCATGATTGAGAATGTCATCGGCCGCTTCGACCTGCCGCTCGGCGTCGCCGCCAACTTTCAGATCAACGGCCGCGACTATCTTATACCCATGGTCATCGAGGAGCCGTCGGTGGTCGCGGGCGCCTCGTTCATGGCGCGCATTGCGCGTCAGTGCGGCGGGTTCTCGACGTCGAGCAGCGCGCCGGTCATGCGCGCGCAGGTTCAAGTGCTCGGCGTGTCGGATCCGTTCGGCGCGCGCGCCCGACTGCTCAGCCGCCGCGACGAAATTCTGAACCTCGCCAACGCGCGCGACAAGGTGTTGATTGGTCTTGGCGGCGGATGCAAGGACATCGAGGCGCATGTGTTCGAGGAGACCGCTGTCGGGCCGATGGTGGTGCTGCATCTTCTCGTCGACGTGCGCGACGCGATGGGCGCCAACACCGTCAATTCCATGGCCGAGGCGGTGGCGCCGCTGGTCGAACAGATAACGGGGGGATCGGTGCGTCTGCGCATCCTGTCCAATCTCGCCGACCTGCGCCTGGCGCGCGCCACGGTCCGCCTGACGCCGGAGGCGCTGAAAACCGAAAGCTACTCCGGCGAGCAGATGGCGTCCCGCATTGTCGAGGCCTGCGCGCTCGCGCTGGTCGATCCCTATCGCGCAGCAACTCACAACAAGGGCGTGATGAACGGCATAGATCCGGTGGTCATCGCCACCGGCAACGATTGGCGCGCCATCGAAGCCGGCGCCCACGCCTGGGCCTGCCGGTCGGGACGCTATTCCTCGCTCACGCGCTGGGAGCTCGACGCCAGCGGTTGTCTGGTCGGAACGCTGGAGATGCCGATGGCGCTCGGGCTGGTTGGCGGCGCCACCAAGACGCATCCGGCCGCGCGCGCCGCCCTCGCTCTGCTGAAAGTGCACAGCGCCAACGAACTGGCCGAGGTCGTGGTTGCCGTCGGTCTCGCGCAGAACCTGGCCGCCTTGCGGGCGCTCGCCACCGAGGGCATCCAGCGTGGCCATATGGCGCTGCACGCCCGCAACATCGCCATCCTCGCGGGCGCGGCCGGAGAGCAGATCGAAAAGGTCGCGCGCGAGGTCGTCGCGGCCAATCAGGTCAGCGTCGACGCGGCGAAAGCCGCGCTCGCTCGGCTGAGCTGACAGCGCAAGGTCGCGCGACATGACATCGAGCTATGTCGAGCGCGCGGCGATTTGATTGGCATCGCAACCTTGCTCAGGCTGACGTTACGGAGCGGATAACGATTGAACGAGGCGACCGGACGGTTCCGCGCGTCAATCAGGCCCGAATCGGGACGCTGCCGCATCCCGATTGAAGCGACGCGGCAGGCCGCGAGTCGGCCCGCGCGGCCGGGGGCGGCGACGCTGGTCAGCTCTGCTTTTCGCCGTTCAGCGCGTCCTTGATCGCCTTGGCGGGCGCGAAAGTAAGCTTGCGCGAAGCCGCGATCTTGATCTTCTCGCCGTTGGCGGGGTTGCGGCCTTCGCGTTCAGGCGTCTCTTTGACCTTGAACTTGCCGAAGCCGGGCAAAGCGATTTCGGCGCCGCCGGCGGCCCCGGAAATCACCTCGTTCAGGAAGGCGTCGATCAGCGTCTTGGCCTTAACCTTGCTGATGTCTTGCGCGTCAGCAATTTTTGCGGCGATGTCCGAAGTGTTCAACAGGACTGCTCCTCAGCTTGGAATGGGCGATTGCGCTATGGCACAGCGCAAACAGTCTGTCACCCGCAGCCGCCGGGCGCTGCGCCGTCCGATTCGCCCCGGCGCCGCAGGCTTTGCGCGCCCTGGCGTCGCCGCCCAAGGCGAGTAGGATCGCTTGAGGCGACGTCGCAGGGCGGCGCTGATTTTCGCGCTCGCAGCGTTAAGGAGGATCAGCAATGACGCACCGCGTCGCGATCGTCGCCGGAGCCACCGGGCTGGTGGGACGCGCGATTCTTCAGGGCCTTATCGACGATCCCGAGGTGGCGGAAGCGCACGCGCTGGGGCGCAGGGCGCAGCCCTCCGGGCGCGCCAAACTCACTGCGCATGTGATCGATTTCGCCCGGCTGCCCGCTTTGCCGCCGGCGGACGAGTTGTACCTCGCGCTCGGAACGACAATCCGCGACGCCGGCAGTCAGAGCGCCTTCCGCGCGGTGGACTACGATGCGAATCTCGCCGTCGCGAAAGCCGCCCTGGCCGCCGGCGTGAAACGGGTCGGCCTGGTCAGCGCCATGGGCGCCGACGCCAGGTCGCGCGTTTTCTACAGCCGCGTGAAGGGGGAGCTCGAGTCGGAGCTAGCGACCATGCCGTTCCAGGGCCTCGTCATCGCCCGGCCGTCGCTGCTGGAGGGAAATCGCGCCGATCTGGGACAGCGCAGCCGGCGAGGCGAGGAACTGGGCTACGCGATCGATCGGCTGCTCGGCTTCCTGATTCCGGCGAACTTTAAGCCCATCGCCGCCACCGACGTCGCCGCCGCGCTGCTGTCGGCGGTTCCGACCGCGACCGGAAAACGGATTCTCTTGTCGGGGGCGATGCGGCGGCGGCCGACCGCCGGCTGAGCCGACTCCGTAGCGAGGCGGCTGTACGGTTCTGCGTTGTAATTCAGGGCGCGGCGGCGCGCCGGGCGGCGCTCATGGCGGCTTCGACCCGGCTTACCACATTCTCCTCGAAATGCGGCTTCTGCAGAACGTCCTGCACCCCGGCCGCCGCGGCCTTCTTCTCCAGCCCCTCGTAGATCGTGATCAGCACGACGGGCGTAGCGACCTTCAGCTCGCGCAGGCGGCGGACCACTTCGAGACCGTCGAGGTGACCGAGTTTGTAATCGATCAGCAGGCAGTCCTCGGGGCGGGGCAGGGGGCTGGCGAGAAGCAGCGCGCCATCGGCGAAGGTCTTCACCTGGAAGCCCTCAATTTCAAACAGAAAGCGCAGCGAACTCAACACGTCGGGATCGTCGTCCACGACATAGATCGTGCCGGCCCGAGGCCGTTCCTGCATCACCCTGACCTCATGGACCGCACTCCGCTTCGAAGCTGAGTAACCGATCCGGCGCGGGAGAAGTTGATGAGGCTCAAATAGAGGCGAGCCTAATCCTCTAGCGCCTCCGAAGGGGCCATCGGAAGCGAGAATGTGAATAAGGCGCCCCCGGAAGGACTCGCCGAAGCGCGCATGTCGCCGCCATGCGCCTCGACGATGCTGCGGCTGATCGACAGGCCAACGCCCATTCCCGCGGCCTTGGTGGTGAAAAACGGGCGGAACAGGTTTTCGCGCACGTTTTCGGGCAGGCCTTTGCCGGTGTCCGAGACCGTGACCTCGATCATCTCATCGTCCGTGGGGCGCGCGGCGACCGTCAACTCGCGGCGCTCGCAATCGGCCATCGCTTCGGCGGCGTTGCGCACGAGGTTGACCAGGACCTGCTGGATCTGGACCCGGTCGACCAGGACGAAGATGTCGCCGTCGAGCTGGCGCCGCACCGCGATGTTGCGCTCGTTCTGGCCGATCAGCCCCAGGGCGAGCGCGTCCTCGGCGAGCTTCTCCAGGTTCTCGCGCCGCTTTTCGGCGTCGCCGCGGGCCACGAAGCCGCGCAGCCGGCGGATGATCTGGCCGGCGCGCACCGCCTGTTCGGCCGCCTTGTCGAGCGCCTCCTCGACCCGGCGCGCCAGCGGATCGGGGCTGGCGGCGAGCAGCCGGCGCGAGCCGCGCATGTAGTTCGAGATCGCCGCGAGCGGCTGGTTGACCTCGTGCGCAAGCGCCGAGGCCATCTCGCCCATGGCGCTGAGGCGCGAGACATGCAGCAGCTCCGCCTGCAACTCCTGCAGGCGCGATTGCGAGTCCTTGAGCGCCGTCTCCGACCGCGTCGCCTCGGTGACGTCGCGCGCGACCTTGGAGATGCCGACCAGCCGGCCCGAAATGTCGTAGATTGGCGACACCGACAGGGAGATATTGATGATCGACCCATCGGCGCAGCGCCGCAAGGTCTGGTAATGGTCGACGCGCTCGCCCAAGGTCACCCGGCGCAGAATGTCGTGCATCTCGGCGTCGTAGCCCGGCGGGGCGATGCGGAACACCTGATGTCCCAGTATTTCGGCTTCCGAATAGCCGAAAATGCGCTGCGCCGAATGGTTCCAGCTCGTCACCACGCCGTTCAGGTCGCTGCCGATGATCGCGTCTTCGGAGGATTCGACGATCGCCGCGAGCCGGCGCGCCTGGTGCTCACTTTCCCGCAGCGCCTGCTCGTTCGCTTTGCGGTGGGTGATGTCGACAATGGCGGAAAGCACCACGACGCCGGCGGCGGTCTCAATCGGATTGAGTCCGATCTCAACCGGGAATTCCTCGCCGTTCTTGCGGCGCGCGTAGAGGTCGCGGCCGGCGCCCATCGGGCGCGGACTGGGGTCGGCGAAGAAGCCGCTGCGCCGCGCCGGGTGGGTTTCGCTGAACCGCGCCGGCAGCAGCATTTCGATCGGTCGCCCGAGCATTTCCGCACGATCGTAGCCGAACACGCGCTCGGTCTGCGCGTTCACCATCGCGATGGCGCCGCTGGGGTCGATCATCACCATCGCGTTCGGCGCGGCCTCGACGGCCATGCGAAACAGGACATCGCTGTCCATCACGGAAGCGAACTCCGGGCATGAGTCCATTCAGCTTTTTCCCGACGACCTTAACATACTTAATGGTCTGCGAACCTTGCAGCCGGCCTATCAGCCCTGTGCGGGATCACGTACTCGTGAGTTGAAGATAAAGCAAATCGGCCGCTCGCGGAGCCGCAAAGCTTTGCACGCCAACACAACGTTGAATATAGCCGGGCGCGATTCATGAACAGCGCATTCGAGACGCGGCTCGTCAGCTCGCCGCTTGCGCAAGTCAAGAGAGCGTAGCGGCGTGGGGAGCAGACACGCGGAGGGTTGAAGCCAGGGCGCGGGCAGGTCCGCCGGCCGCCGCGCTGTGCGACCGAACGCCGCGCCCGCCAGGCCGGCTCTGCCGCGCAAGCCGGCGGAAGCGACGCGGAGGCGCCGCCTGCGCGGCCGGCGCAAGACCGCTTGCGCCCGCCGACGCCTATCCCTCGAAACCGCGGCGGCGCAGCCGAGGCGTCACGGTCCCTTATGGCGACTTATTGAAGCGCGGAGCTGACTTCCGAGAACTCACCGGACAGGCGGGTGCCAAGAGTGCCAAGGATCGTTACCAGCGCGATGGCGATCAAGGAAGCGATCAGCGCATACTCGATGGCGGTAGCGCCGGACTCATCAGCGGAAAATCTGTTGAAATACGCGGCCATTATTTACTCCTGCCTGAGAGTTCATTACGAAGCGTTATGCACTGACGTCGACCGCTGTATTATGCACGAGACCATTTACGAATGATTGCTGAAAATGCTTGAATTGCCTGAAGAGCTGCGCCGCCTTCCTCGGCGTTCTCAAGCGCGACACAAGGGAGCGAGATGCGCCGGGCCCCGTCTTAAGGCCCGTTTGGCCCGCCGTCGTCGCGCCCGAACGGAAGTTGCAAAAGGCGGCTGTCGGCCGCTCGGGCGGGGGAATTTCGGGCGGTCTCCGGCGGCGCGGCATAAGCGACAAATTTCGAAACGGCTATTAGCCCGCGCCGGCGCCCGTGCTAAGGGCGCGCCGGGACCGTTCCCTTAGGAGGAGAACACATGAAAACACCGCTCGTCGTCTCGCTCGCCGCCCTCGCGCTGGCCCTAGGCGCCGCTCCCGCGCTCGCGGCGGAAGACCTCACCATCGCCGTCGCGGGACCGATGACCGGGCCGGTGGCGTCCATCGGCGAGCAGATGAAGCGCGGCGCCGAGGCCGCCGCCGCCGCCATCAACGAGGCCGGCGGGATCAACGGCCGCAAGGTCAAGATCGTCATCGAGGACGACGCTTGCGATCCCAAGCAGGCCGTCGCGGTCGCCAACCGCATCGTCAGCCAGCAGATCAAGTTCGTCGACGGCCACGCCTGTTCCGGTTCTTCGATCCCGGCCTCCGAAGTCTACGCCGACAACAGCGTTCTGATGATGAGCCCGGCGTCCTCCAACCCGGTGCTGACGGAAAAGGGCCATCCGACGATCATGCGCCTTTACGGCCGCGACGATGCGCAGGGCGCCTTCGTCGGCCCGTGGCTGGCCAAAAAGTACAAGGGTCAAAAGGTTGCGGTGCTCAACGACAAGTCGGCCTACGGTAAGGGCCTGGCTGACGTGGTGACTCAGACCATGGAGAAGGCCGGTCTCAAGCCGGTGATCATCGAAGGCATCAACGCCGGCGAGAAGGATTATTCCGCCATCGTCAGCAAGCTAAAGGCGGCCGGCGTCGTGTTCGCCTATTTCGGCGGCTACCATACCGAAGCGGGCTTGATGCTGCGGCAGGCCGCCGACCAGGGCTACAAGCTGCATCTGATGACCGGCGACAGCCTCGCGACCAACGAGTTCTGGCAGGTCTCCGGCCCCGCCGGCGAAGGCACGCTGTTCACCTTCCCGACCGACCCGCGCCGCTCGCCGACCGCCGCCAAGGCGCTGGAGCAGTTCAAGGCGCAGAAATACGAGCCGGAAGGCTTCACCTTGTTCAGCTACGGCGTCGTGCAGGCGATCGCCGAGGGCGTGAAGCGCGCAGGCTCGGACGACCCGAAGAAGGTCGCCAAGGCGCTGGAAAGCGGCGCCGCGGTTCCGACCGTGCTTGGCGACGTCAAGTTCGACGCCAAGGGCGACATCAAGGATCCGCGATACGACATCAACCAGTGGGCCGCCGGCAAATACGAGCCGATCGCTCAGTAAGCTGAATACCGGGCGCGCCGGCCGGGAGGCCGGCGCGCTCTGGGCAAACGCCGCTGCACTTGAGCGCTTCGCGCCAATGAGGTTGCTGCTTTGACACGCCGTTATTCCGCGTGGTCGCTGTTCGCCGAAGGCTTGCGCGGCCATGTCGGCTGGGCGCCGGCCTGGACTTCGCCGAAGCTCAAAGCCCATTATGACTACGTCATCGTCGGCGGCGGCGGCCATGGGCTCGCCACGGCCTACTACCTCACCAAAGTTCACGGCGCCAAAAGCGTCGCCGTGATCGAAAAGGGCTGGATCGGCGGCGGCAACACGGGCCGCAACACGGTTACGATCCGCTCCAACTATTTCTTTCCCGAGAGCGTCGCGCTGTACGATTTCGCGCTGCGCGCCTATGAGCGGCTCTCGGCGGAGCTGAACTACAACATCATGTTCTCGCAGCGCGGCATCGTCACCGTCGCGCATTCCGATGCGGAGCTGGAGATACAGGCGCGGCTCGTCAACGCCATGCGCCTCAACGGCGCCGACGCCGAGTTGCTGACCCGCGCGCAGGTGCTCGCCAAGGTCCCGCTGCTGAACGTCAGCGATCAGGCGCGCTATCCCGTGTTCGGCGGCGTCTGGCAGGGCCGCGCGGGCGTTGCGCGTCACGACGCGGTCGCCTGGAGCTACGCGCGGGCGGCAAGCGCGGCCGGGGCCGATATTGTACAGAACTGCGAGGTCAAGGGCTTCGTGGTCGAGGGCGGCGCTTGCGTCGGCGTCGAGACGGCGCAGGGGACGGTGCACGCGGGCGCGGTCGGCCTTGCGGTCGCCGGCCATTCCAGCGTGCTGGCGAGCGCGGCCGGCTTCGACCTACCCGTGCGCTCCTACGCCCTGCAGGCGATGGTGTCGGAGCCGGTCAAGCCGTGTCTCGACACGATCCTGCTCTATCCTGGCACGGGCACATATCTCAACCAGTCCGACAAGGGCGAACTGGTGATCGGCGGCGGGCTCGACCGCATGCCGTCCTACGCCCAGCGCGGCAATCCGCCGATGCAGGAGACCATCATATCCGGCCTGTTGGAGATGTTCCCGGCGTTCGGTCAGCTAAAATTGCTCAGGCAATGGGCCGGCGTCTGCGACGTCACGCCGGATTCCTCGCCGCTGATCGGCCCCTCGCCGCTGCCCGGACTTTATCTGAACTGCGGCTGGGGCACCGGTGGTTTCAAGGCGATTCCCGCCGGCGGCTATCTGCTCGCGCATCTGCTCGCTCGGGGCCAGCATCACGAGATCAGCCGGCCATTCGACCTCGACCGCTTCCGCACCGGCCGCCTCATCGACGAGGCCGCCGGCTCCGGCATTCCGCACTGAGATCCGCGATGCAACTGTTTCCTTGTCCGTTCTGCGGCCCGCGCGCCGAGACCGAATTCAGCTTCGCCGCCGAGGCCGGCAAGACCCGGCCGGAAGGCGACGTCCCGGACCTTGCCTGGTCGCGCTATCTCTATAGCGAGACGAATCCGAGAGGCCCCGCGCGCGAAATCTGGTCGCACCTGACCTGCGGCGAATTCTTCCTCATGGAGCGCGACACGCTCACCCATGTGGTGAAATCCTCGTCCTCGCTGCGGGCGGCGTCATGAGCGCGCGCGAGTTGCCCGGCCGCGCGGACTTGGCGCGCCTGCAATTCCATTTCGACGGCCGCCTCTATGTCGGGCGCGAGGGCGACAGCATCGCCGCGGCGCTCATCGCCAACAATGTGAGGATCGTCGCGCGCAGCTTCAAATACCGGCGTCCGCGCGGAATCTGGGGCGCTGGCGTCGAGGAGCCGAACGCGGTGTTCGACGTGCGCCTCGCGGGACGCACGACGCCGGACGTGCTGGCGACGACGACGCCGCTGGTCGACGGCATGGACATTCGCGCCGGCGCCGCTTCGCCGACCGCGCAGCGCGACCCGCGGGCGGCGCTCGATTTGTTGGCGCCGTTCCTGCCGTCTGGCTTCTACTACAAGACCTTCATCTGGCCGAACTGGCGCCTGTTCGAGCCGCCGATCCGCGACTTGGCGGGGCTCGGCCGGCTCGATCCCAACCATGCGCCGCCGGCCGACTCGGCCCAGATCAACGAAAGATGCGATGTGCTGGTGGTCGGCGCAGGACCCGCCGGGCTCGCGGCGGCGCGCGCGGCGGCTCGCGCCGGACGGCGCGTGGCGCTGGTTGACGATCAACTGTCGCCCGGCGGCGCGTTGCGGCATCGGGCGGCGACCATCGAGGGCGTCGACGGCGTCAAGTGGGCGGCGGACGTCGTCGCCGAACTCGGCCGCAAGGGCGCGCGCATCCTCACAAACACGACGGCCTACGGCGTCTATCAGCACAATCTCGTTTGTCTGTGGCAGCGTCGCGCCGACGGCCCGGACGCGTTGTGGCGCATGCGAGCGAAACAGATCGTCGTCGCCGCGGGCGCGATCGAGCGGCCGCTGGTGTTTCCCGACAACGACCGGCCGGGCGTGATGTCGGCCGAGGCGGCGCTGATCTATCTGAAACGTCACGACCTGCTGGTCGGCGAGCGCGTCGTCGTCGCCACAAACAACAGCGGCGCCTACGCCGTCGCTGCGGCGTTGCGCGACGCCGGGGCGCGCGTCGTCGTCGCCGATCTCAGGGCGAGCCCGCCGGCCGTGGCGGGACTCGAAGTGCGCGCCGGCGCGAGGATCGACGCCGTACACGGCAAGATCGTCGAGGCGGTGACGATCTCCGATCGGGTCATCGAGGCCGACGCGCTGCTCGTCTCCGGCGGCCGGACGCCGACAGTTCATCTGCACGCGCACGCGCAAGGCAAGCTGCGTTATGACGAGACAAGCGCGGCGCTCGTGCCCGCCGCGCCGGTGGAGGGCCTCAGCGTGGTCGGCGCCGCCGACGGGACATTCGATCTAAGCGCCGCGCTCGCGCAAGCGCACGCGCTGTTTGACCCGGCCGCGCCGCCGGCCTGCAAGACCGCCGAGCCGCCCTACGCCGTCGAGGCCGCGTGGCCAAAACCGGGGAGCAAAGGCCGGCAGTGGATCGACTACCAGAACGACGTGACCCTGAAGGACGTCGCGCTCGCCGCGCGCGAGAATTACAGCTCGGTTGAGCATCTCAAACGCTACACCACGCTTGGTATGGCGAGCGACCAGGGCAAGACCTCCAACCTCAACGGCCTTGCTGCGCTCGCGGCGGCGACGGGCCGAACCATCGCTGAGACAGGTACGACCACCTACCGGCCGCCGTTCACGCCAGTGCCGCTCAAGGTGATCGCCGGGCGGCGGCGGGGCGAATTGTTCAATCCCGTGCGCCGCCTCGTGTTGGAGCCGCAGCATCGGGCCTCAGGCGCCGTGTTTCGCGAATATGGCGGCTGGTTGAGACCGGCGTGGTACGGCGAGGGAGAAGCGGTTGCGCGCGAGGCGCTGCGCGCCCGTGAGACGGTCGGCGTGCTCGACGGCTCGCCGCTCGGCAAGATCGAGGTGTTTGGTCCGCAGGCAAGCGCGCTGGTCGATTTCAACTTCTATCATACGATTTCGACGCTGAAGCCGATGCGCATCCGCTACGGCTTCATGCTGACCGAAAGCGGCTTCGTCTACGACGACGGCGTCGTCGCCAAGGTCAACGACCAGCATTACATCGTCTCCTGCTCCTCGGGCCATGTTACGGGCGTCGCCGCGCGGCTGGAGCAATGGCGCCAGGACCGTTTCGATTCAGGCCAAGTGACGATACACAATTCGACGCCGCAATGGGCGACGCTGACGGCGAGCGGGCCGAAGTCGAAGGCGCTGGTGGCAAGCCTCGATCTCGGCGTCGACCTCGACGACGCCGTGCTGCCGCACTTGAGTTTCGTTGACGTCGCCTTTCGCGGCCGCCCCGCGCGGGTGGCGCGGGTGAGCTTCACCGGCGACCGGTCTTATGAAATCTCGGTCCCCTCGCGCGCCGCGCCTGAGCTGTTCGAGGCCATGCTCGCGGCGGCGCAACGGCTCGGCGGCGGCCCGCTCGGCTCGGAGGCTTTGCTGTTGCTGCGGGCCGAGAAGGGTTATCTGATCGCCGGCAAGGACAGCGATGGCGTGACCATGCCGCATGACCTCGGCGTCACCGGACCGCGCGAGAAGCGACGCAACGAATATGTTGGACGCCGCGCACTGTTCAGCGAAGCCGCGCTCGACGCCAATCGCCGCCAGTTCGTCGGCCTCGCCGCGGAAGATATGACGCCGCTGCCGACCGGCGCGCACGCCGTCGAAGGGGAGGGCGGGCGGCTGCGCTCGATCGGCTTCGTCACGTCGAGCTATTTCAGCCCGACGCTGGCGCGCCCGATCGCGCTGGGTTTGATTGAAAGGGGCCGGGCGCGGCTCGGAGAGACGGTCGCGCTTTATCATCTGGGGCGGCCTCTGAAGGCGACGATCTGCGATCCCTGTTTTCTCGATCCGCAAGGAGCCCGCCTGAATGCCTGAGGCGACGCCCGATCCGATGGCGAAATGGACGCCGGTTCCCGATTGGAGCGCGGCGCGGTTGACGCGGCCGGGCTGGAATGCGGCATGGCTCGGCGGCCTGTTCCAGACATTGATGAGCGGCGATCTCGACGCCGCCTTCGCGCGCCTCGCGCCGAAACCCGCCTCGATCGGGCTTTGGCGAATCGCGCGCGCTCCGGCCGCGATCCGCATTGGTCGCGACCGTGCGCTGCTGGTTTCGTCACGAGCCATCGCGATGGACTGGGGTTGGCGAGAGGGCGGTTGGGCCGCTACCGACGCGAGCGACGCCTATAGCGTGCTGAGCCTTGCCGGTCCCGCGCTTCGCTCAATCATCGCCGAGGCGACGTCGGCGGACATCGACGCCAGCAGTCCATCGGCGGCGATTCAGTTCGCCGGCGTTCCGGCTCTGCTCTATCGGGCGACCGAAAACGAAGCGCGGCTGCACGTCGAGACGTCCTTCGCGCCTTACGTCTGGCGCTGGTTGGAGACGCGCTGATCACTTCGCCTTGCGGGCGTCGATATCGGCCAGCAGCTGCTCCAGCTTGTCGAGGCCGACCGGTTTGACGATGTGCTGGTTGAAGCCCGCCTCGGAGGCCAGCGCCTTGTCGCGCTCCTGGCCCCATCCGGTCTGGGCGATGATGGCGGTGTTCCTGAAGGCTTCCTGCTCGCGCAAGGCGCGGCAGACGGAGTAGCCGTCCATGCCCGGCAGGCCGATGTCGAGCAAGATCACGTCCGGACGATAGTCCTTCGCGGCTTCGAGCGCGTCGCGGCCATCGTAGACCAGACGATAGTCGTGACCAATCGCCTCCAACATCCAACCGACCGTCTGCGCCACGGCCTCGTTGTCGTCAACGACCAGGACTTTCAGTGCCTGCGAGACCGGCGCCGGCGACGCCGCGTGTTCCGCGGCTCGCGCCGCCTCGGCGGGCGCCTCGGCCAGCGGCAACCGGACCGTGAATGTGCTGCCCTCGCCGAGGCCGGCGCTGCTGGCCTCCACCGTACCGCCGTGCATGAGCACGAGCTGTTTGACCAGCGCCAACCCGATGCCGAGGCCGCCGCGGGCGCGGTCGAGATGATGGTCGACCTGGGCGAACAACTGAAACACCTCGGCATGCTTGTCGCGTGGTATGCCGACGCCGCTGTCGGCGACGGCAATGACCGCTTCGTCGCCGTGGCGGCGCAGCGAGACGGCGATGCGGCCGCCGAGCGGCGTATATTTGGCGGCGTTGTTGAGCAGATTGCTGACGACCTGCGCGAGCCGGGTCGGATCCACGTCGAGCCAGATCGGCGTCTCCGGCAGATCCAGTTCAAGCGAATGACCGGCGGAATCAATCAATGGTCGGCTCGCCTCCAGCGCGGAGCCGATGACGTCGGCGGCGGCGACGGTCTGCCGGCGCAGCTCGATCTTGCCCTGGCTGACGCGCGAGACGTCGAGCAGGTCGTCGATCAGGCGCACGAGATGGTTGAGCTGCCGGTCCATGATGTCGCGGATTTCGCCCGCCTCGGCGCTGTTGGGCGAGCGGCGCAGGATGTCGAGGCCGTGGCGCAGCGGCGCGAGCGGATTGCGCAGCTCATGTGCGAGCGTGGCCAAAAATTCGTCCTTGCGTCGGTCCGCCTGTTTCAGCGCCTCGGAATGAACTTTGAGCGCGTCGCGATGGGCGGCGATCTGCTGGCGCTGACGATAGAGCTCAAAGAACACGTCGGCCTTGCTGCGCAGTATGTCCGGCTCGATCGGCTTCTGGATGAAATCCACTGCGCCGGCCTCATAGCCGCGAAAGCGGCGCTGCCGGTCGGCGTCTCCCGCGGTCACGAAAATGATCGGCACGCGGCGGGTGCGCTCGGCGCCGCGCATCAGTTCGGCCAACTCGAAGCCGTCGAGGCCGGGCATTCGCACGTCAATCAACGCCAGCGCCACGTCATGGCGCAGCAGCAGTTCAAGCGCCTCGTCGCCCGACCGGGCCTTCAACGAGACGAGCCCGTCGCGGCGCAGCAGCGCTTCCAGGGACAAGAGGTTTTCCTCGAGGTCGTCAACCAGAAGGAAATGGACGGGCTCGGTCAGCGCGATCATGTCTTTCCGACGCCTCGCAAATAGCCGGCAATGTCTTCGAGTGAGAGCGCGCGTGCGTTCGGGCAAGCGGCGAGCGCGGCTTCCGGCATGGCACGGGCGAACGCCTCATCGGGGTTCTGGACGATCGTCTCGCCGCCCGCGTGCGCCACTGCGGCCAGGCCCTTGGCGCCGTCCTGATTGGCGCCTGTCAACAGGACGCCGATCAGATGCGGGCCGTAAGCGTCGGCTGCGCTCTCGAACAGCACGTCGATCGAGGGGCGGGAATAATGCACGGGCTCTTCGTTGGAGAGCGACAGACGGCCGTCTTCCTCCACCAGCAGATGATAATCGGCGGGCGCGAAATAGACCGTTCCCGCGCGCGCGGGCTCCTTGTCCTCGGGCTCGCGAACGGCGATGGCGCATTTCATCTGGAACAGGTCGGCCAGAACGCTGCTCTTGTCGGGGGGTACGTGAACCACGATCATGACCGGCAACTCGTAGTCGGCGGGCAGCGCCGGCAAGATCGTCGATAAGGCCTCGACTGCGCCCGCCGAGGCGCCGATCACCACCGCTCTGGCGCTATCGTCGTTCATATGTCGCGCTTCTGGTAGATCTTCTCCTCCCGTACGAACTCCGCGAAGGCGTCCGTGTGGCGCGAGAAGCGCAGGCTTTCTTTCGACCCCAGACCCAAAAAGCCCCTGCGCGGCAGCGAGTCGCGGAAGAGGCCAAGCGCGCGATCCTGCAGGTCGCGGTCGAAATAGATCAGCACATTGCGGCAGGATATCAGTTGCACCTCGGCGAAGGCGGCGTCGGTCACGAGACTGTGATCGGAGAACACGACGCGCTGGCGCAACGATTTGTCGAGCGACGCGCCGCCATAGGCCGCGCGATAGTAGTCCGACAACGAGGATTTGCCGCCCGATTTGCGGTGATTCTCGGTGAATACCTGCATGCGGTCGAGGCTGTAGACGCCGGCGGCCGCCTTGGCGAGCGCGTCCTGGTTGATGTCGGTGGCGTAGAACAAAGTGCGGCTCTCCAGGCCTTCCTCGCGCAACAGGATGACAAGGGAGTAAAGTTCCTCGCCGCTGCTGCAACCGGCGATCCAGATCTTCAGCGAGGGATAGGTGCGCAGGTGCGGCGCCACCTTTTCGCGCAGGGCGCGGAAGTACGAGGGGTCGCGGAACATCTCGCTGACCTGGACGGTCAGGAAGCCGATGAGCTGCGGCAGCATTGCGGGGTCATGCAACAGCCCCGCCTGCATGGAAGAGATCGTCGCAAAGCCCAACTGCTCGCGCGCCTGCCGCAGGCGTCGCTTGATCGAGGCGAACGCGTAGCTGCGAAAATCGTAGTGATACTTCTGGTACAGCGCCTCCAGCAGCAGGCGGATCTCGATGTCCTCGATGCTGTCGCTCATCGTCTCACCGCGGCATCCACACGCGCACGAGGGACAACAGCTTCTCCACGTCGAGCGGCTTGGCGATATAGTCGTTGGCGCCAGCGTCGATGCAGTTCTGCTGATCGTCGGGCATGGCCTTGGCGGTCAGCGCGATGATCGGCATTTTCCTGCCGTTTGCAGCCTTGCGAATTTCGCGGGTCGCCGTGAGTCCGTCCATCACCGGCATCATGACGTCCATCAACACGAGGTCGATAGCGGGGTCGGAGCGCGACAGCCGGTCAAGTGCTTCGCGACCATTGCGGGCGATCTCGATCGCCGCGCCGCGCGGCTCGAGAATGTTGGTGAGCGCATAGACGTTGCGGACGTCGTCTTCGACCACAAGGATGCGGCGGCCTTCGAGAATGGCGTCGCGATTGTGCGCCTGCCGGATCATCTTCTGCCGCTCGTCGGGCAAGGCGGAGACGACCTGATGCAGGAACAGCGTCACCTCGTCCAACAGCCGTTCCGGCGATTTCGCGCCTTTGATGATGATCGATTTGGAGTAGCGGCGCAAACGCTGCTCGTCGTCGGCCGACAGCTCGCGCCCGGTGTAGACAATGACGGGCGGGAAGGAATAGGCGTCCTCCCGGCTCAACGTCTCCAACAGCGCGTAGCCGGAAGCGTCGGGCAGCGAGAGGTCGAGCACCATGCAATCGAATGTCTGCTCCTTCAGCCGTTGCAGGCACTCGGCCGCGGTTCCCACGCCGATGGTTTCGACGTCATGCGAGGAAAGCAGCTTGCCGAGCGCCTCGCGCTGGGTGTCGTCGTCCTCGACGACGAGCACACGGTGCATGGCTTGAGACAGCTTGTTCTCCAGCTTCTTGAGCACGTCGATCAGGTCGGTGCGGTTGACCGGCTTCAGCATGTAACCGACCGCGCCGAGCGACAGCGCGGTCTCGGCGTGATCGCTGCCGGAGACGACATGGATCGGAATGTGACGGGTCGAAACGTCGCGCTTCAACCGGTCGAGCACGAACAGGCCGGATTGATCGGGCAGGCCTACGTCGAGAACGATGGCGCTCGGCATGTGACGCTTCGCCAGGATCAGCGCCTCTTCGGCCGCGGCCGCGACGATCGGTTGGAAGCCCATCTCGCGCGAGAGGTCGCGCAGGATCGTTGCGAAGGTCTCGTCGTCTTCGATCACCAGCAGGATGCGTCTGTCGTTGGTCAGCGCGTCACGATCGTCCTCCACCTTGCGAAGTTGCGCGGGCTCGGGAGAGCGCCGGGCGGTAGGTGCGGCGGCGGCCGCTTGCGGATAGGCCAGCGGCTGCACGGCAAGGGGATCGTAGGCTTGCGGAATGACGAGCGTGAACGTGCTGCCTTCGCCCTCGCGGCTCTTGAGCCGGATCGCGCCGCCGAGCAGGCGCGCCAGTTCCCTGGAAATCGATAGCCCGAGCCCGGTGCCGCCGTATTTGCGGCTGATCGTGCCGTCGGCCTGACGAAAGGACTCAAACACGGCGCGCTGGTGCTCCTCCGATATGCCGATGCCGGTGTCGACGACGCTCAGCGCGATCGACTTCTCTCCGCCCCGGGCGACGTCGAGTCGCACCGTCCCTGTCTCGGTGAACTTGAACGCATTGGACAACAGGTTCTTGAGGATCTGCTCCAGCCTTTGCAGGTCGGACTCGATCGTATCCGGACAATCGGGCGCGATGTCGACATCGAAGATCAGGCCCTTCTGCGCGGCGAGCGGCTGGAACATCTGCCGCATGGCTTTGGCCAGCAGCGCCAGGGAGAGCGGTTGGGGGCGGATTTCGACGTGGCCGGCTTCGATCTTCGATAGGTCGAGGATGTCGTTGATCAGCGTCAGCAGGTCGTTGCCGGAGGATTGGATCGTCTTGGCGTATTTGATCTGTTCGTCGGTCAAATTGCCGTGCGAGTTGTCTGCAAGCAGCTTGGCAAGGATCAGCGAGGAGTTCAGGGGCGTACGCAGCTCGTGCGACATGTTGGCGAGGAAGTCGGACTTGTAGCGGCTCGCCTGCTCCACCTCCTTGGCTTTCGCCTGGATCGCCGCGTTGGCCTGCTCGAGGTCGTCGCGCTGCGCCTCCAGTTGTTGTGCCTGAGCTTCGAGCTGCGAATTGTTCTGTTCAAGCTCGACTTGCTGCTGTTCGAGTCGCACCTGCGACTCCCTGAGCGCGCGGCTCTGTTCCTCTAGCTCCTCGTTGTTGACCCTGAGTTCCTCGCTCTGCACCTGAAGCTCCTCGGATTGCCGCTGCGTCTGCTCCAACAGCCGTTGCAGATCCGAACGGTAGTTGGCGGAGCGGACCGCGATGGCGATGGGCTCGCAGCTTAGTTCGAGAAACTTCAGCGCAAGGTCATCGACCGGGCGGATGAAGCCGAGTTCGACGACCGCGTTGACCGCGCCTTCGACGCGGGCGGGGGCGATGACGAGATGTCGCGGCTTGCTGCGGCCGAGCGCCGAGCCGAACACGAGATAGCTGTCCGGAATGTCCTCGATCAGAAGCAGCCGGGATTCGGCGGCGGCCTGCCCGAGCAACCCGTCGCCACGGCTGAACTGCTCGGGAATCGCGGCGTCCGCCGGCGCGCCGTAGGTCGAGACGCGCTGGAAATGGTCGCCGTGGCCGACATAGACGGCGCCCGCCTGGGCGCCGAGATAGCGCGCCAGAAAGCTCAGCACGGCGTCGCCAAGCCGCTCGGCGGTCTGGTCGCCAAGCATCTTGCCGCCGAGCCCGACCTGCCCCGTCTGCAGCCACTCCTGGATCTGGCGCGCGGCGGCGGCTCTGCGGACGAGGTAGCCGATGCGGGCGGCGAGCGCGATTCCAAGCAGGGCCGAAAGCACGCTGCTGAGAACGGCCGAATGGTAGGAATCGGCCATCTCGGCGACGCGCTTGTCTCTCAGGCCGGCTTCTTCCAGATCCATGGAGGCGAGCTCGGCGCGGATGGCGTCCATTTCCGCCTTGCCGCGGTCGGACGCGACAACCGAGAGAGCGGCGTCGGCGTTGCCCGACCTGCGCAGATCGATGGTCTGCTGCAACTCCGCCATCTTGGCGTCGACATGCGCCTTAAGCCGTGCGAGCGCCGTATTCTGCTTTGGATTGTCTCGGACCAGGTCGGCGACTTCATCCATCCTATCGCCGATGGTGGACTTGGCGGCGTAGTAGGGCGCGAGATATCTTTCGGCGTTGGTGAGCAGGTAGCCGCGCTGGCCGGTCTCGGCGTCCTGCGCAGCTTCCAGGAGGTTGTCGAGCGCGGTGATCACGTCATGCGAAAGCATGATCTTCTGGTTGTCGTCGCGCAAGGCCGTGATGTTCCGGTAGGCGACGCCGCCGCTGACGATGAAAAAGATCAGGACCAACGCCAGGCCGGAAGCGATCAGCATGCGGCCTGAGTTCGAGGATCGTGTAAGCGCAGGACTGTAGGTAAGCGGCATAGCCTCTCTTAACGGCGCGGGCGCGATGGACCGTAGCCTTATAAGAGCCGCCGGGCGGCGCTGCGAAATCACGCATTCTTGAGGGCTTACGGTTCGGTCGATTGCGCCGCCGCAGTTTGTGGTGGACGCCTTCATCCGCGCGCGGGCCGGCGGAATCGGGCGCGGCGACCGGCGGCGTCATTTGGACGCATCGACGCTTCGCAGGGCCTGGGATGTAACGAGAATCGGCTGCAGCGGCGCCCTGGTCCTGCGCTTTTGCCGGGTCGACGGCGAAGCCTGCGCCAGGCGGGCCGCATCGGCGCCGGGCCCCAAGTCGGCTTCGGGCCCCAAGTCGGCCTCGGGCGTGCGACAGGCCGTCAGGATGACGCCGCGCAAGTTCACGAGGGGCGGCGGCTGATAAGAGCGCCGACATGGGAGAGGGACCTATGAACATGCTTGAGCCTCCGGGCGTGGAGAAGATCGCGCGGCATTTCCGGCGCGCGCTGATGGATTGCGTGCGCGCCGATGCGCCCTATCGTCACTGGAAACTGGTCGACGTGCTGCCGGAAGATCTTTGCGTCGGCCTGATCTGCCTGCCGATCGCGCCGTTGCTGATCGACGATTGCAAGGGCGTGCGCGACGTCGACAACTCTCTGCGCACGTTCGCGACGCCGTGGCTGCGCGCGCGCCATCCCGTTCTCGACCGCTTCGCCGAGGCGCTGCAGCGCCCCGAAGTCGCCGCGCTCTGCGCCAAGACCTGCGAGTTCGACGTCGAGGGCGCCTATCTGCGCATGGAGTACATCCAGGACATCGACGGCGCCTGGCTGGAGCCGCATCACGACGTGCCGCAGAAGCTGATGTCGATGGTGATCTATCTCACCACCGGACCCGACGCGGCCGGGTGGGGCACCGACATCTACGACGCCGACCTCAAATGGTTCGGCCGCTCCTCGAGCGAATTCAACTCGGCGGCGATCTTCATCCCCGGCAAGAATACCTGGCACGGTTTCGAGAAGCGCAAGCTGATCGGCATCCGGCGACTGTTCGAGATCAACTACGTGCACCCGAGCTGGCGCGACAGGGACCAGCTCTGCTACCCCGACCGGCCGATTACGCTGCGCTGAGGCGCCCGGCGCTCGATGAGGCGAGGGCGGCGCGGCGCCGGCCGGCCGCCGGACGTTCTGGTGATCGGCGGCGGGCTCGCGGGGCTCTGTGCGGCGATTGCGGCGCAGCGTCTCGGCGTCGAGGCGGCGCTCGTCGAGAGCGCGCCGAAGGCTTTGCGCGGCGGCGACGCGCGCCACGCCCGCAATTTCCGCATTCCGCACGCCGGGCCGACACGGCATACGCCCGCCGCCTATGGCGAGGACGAGTTCCTGGCGGAGTGGAGCGCGGTCGCCGGCGGCGACGCCGCGCGGGCGCGCTCGATCATCGCAGCGGCTTCGGATCTCGCCAGCTGGGTCGCCGGTTGTGGCGTCCGCTTGCAAGACCGGGGCGCGGGCGTCATCCCGTTCTCGCGCCGAACCGCCTTCCTGCTCGGCGGCGGCAAGGCGATGATGTCAGCGCTCTATGAGACCGCCGCCGCCGCCGGCGTCGACATCCGCTACGATAGCCAAGCCCTGGGGTTGCGCGCCGCGCCGGAGGGCGGCTGGTCGGTCGGGTTCGCCGCGGGCGAGACGAGGGCGCGCTGCGTGGTCGTCGCGAGCGGCGGGCCGGGCGCCAATCCCACTTGGCTGCGTCCCTCCGCCGGCGCCCTGATGTTTCGCGGCGGCGCCTATTCCGACGGACGCGTGATGCAGGCGCTGGTCGAAGGCCTCGGCGTCCGCACCGTCGGCGACCCCGCGAGCCGCCACATGGTCGCGGTCGACGCGCGCGGGCCGCAATTCGACGGCGGCATCGTCACCCGGGTCACCGCCATTCCGCACGGGATCGTCGTCAACCGCGACGGCGCGGCGCTGGCCGATCCCAGCCGCAACGCCAAGCCCTCGCATTATGCGCAATGGGGCGCGCGAATCGCGGCTGAGCCCGGCGGCGTCGCTTTTCTGATCCTCGATTCCGAGGGACTGAGACGAGCCGGCCCGATGGCGTTCGCACCGCTGCGCGCCGTGACGCTCGCCGGGCTCGCCAGCGCGCTGGGGCTCGAAGGGGCTGCGCTGGAGCGTGCGGCCTGCTGCCTTCGGGGGCCGCCGTTCTTCGGGCTGCCTTTGCGCGCCGGCCTCACCTTCGCGCATTTCGGGCTGCAGGTCGACGAAAGCCAGCGCCCGATCGGCGCGGACGGGTGCGCGATGGAGGGCCTGTTTGCCGCGGGCATGATCATGGCGGCCAACTTCCTGCCGTGCGGCTATCTCGCCGGCCTCGGGATCACGCTGTCGGCCGTGACCGGCCGCGCGGCAGGGGAGGCGGCGGCGCGCCATGTCCTGTGCTGAGTTGGAGCGGTCGCTGCGCATCTGCGCCGCCTGCATGTATTGCGACGCGCTGTGTCCGGTGTTCCCGAAGCTCGCCGAGATCAGCGACTATGCGCCGGCAGATCTGCACTATCTCGCGCATCTCTGCCACAACTGCCGCACGTGCCTGGATGTCTGCCAATACGCTCCGCCGCACCCTTTCGCCGTTGATCTGCCGAAGGCGCTCGCCGCGCAGCGCCGCCGCTCCTACGCCGAGCACGTCTGGCCGCGCGGACTGGCGCCGGCGTTTCGCCGTCCCGCGCTCGGCGCCGGCGTGTTCGCACTCGCCGCGCTGGCGGGCGCGCTCGCTGTCGTCGCCGCAAAGACCTCGCCAGCGGCGCCGGGTTCGTTCTACGCCGTGGCGCCCTGGCTGCTGCTGGCGAGTCTGGCGGGCGGAACCCTGCTGTGGGCGTTCGTGAGCCTGTCGGCTTCCGGGTTCCGGTTCTGGCGCACGATAGCCCCCGTGGCGCCGCGGCGCCGCCTGCTGCGCGCGCTGGCGCCTGCGCTGCGCGACATCGTCGCCTTGCGCCATCTCGGCGGCGAACTCGATTGTTCGCGCGGGCGCCGGCCGCTGCATCATCTCATGGCGGCGGGCCTGGGGCTGGACCTCGCCGCCACCCTGAGCGCCGCGGCGCTTCAGCATCTCTACGGGATCGAGCCGCCTTACCCTTGGCTCAGCGTTCCCGTGCTGGCGGGCGCGGCCGGTGGGCTTGCGGCGGTCGCGGGCGCGGCGGGCCTGCTCGCGCGCGAAGCCAAGCGCGACGGCGAGGCCCGCGAGACCGGCCTCAACGTCGTCCTGCTATGGGCGATTGCGCTCGTCGCGTCGAGCGGCCTCGCGCTGCTCGCCTTGCGAGCGACGCCCGCCATGCCTGTGCTGCTCGCGCTGCATTTCGGCTCGGTGTGCGGGCTGTTCGCGATGCTGCCGCTCAGCAAGCTGCTGCATGCGCCGTTTCGCGCCGCGGCGCTGTGGCGCGCGGCGGCGGAGGACGGCGTCAGCGATCGCGGCGCCGGCTCAGGCGACGGATAACGGCTGCGCGCCGTAATCGCCAAGCAGAAAGCCGTGCGAGAACGTCGCGCCTGGCTCGCGCGAGCGGGCGCGGACGAGAGCCTCTTGCGGCGTCAGCCCGCCCTCGACGCCCGCGCGGAAATCCTTGGTCACGCCGACGAAGTCGTGGCTATGCGGCGACAGCCTGACCGAGTTGACCTTGGCCGCCGCAAGCTGCGCGAGATCGCCGATCAGGTTGACATAGGCGTGCGACAGCGTCTGCACGCCGTTGACCGCCAGGAAGTCGCGGCCGTCGATGGTGCGCACGTCGAGCCCGTCCTTGTCGGCGCCGCAGGCGAACTGACAGGAATCCTTCGACAGTCCACGCACACGCGCATGATAGCAGCGCGCGGAGATCGCCAGCGGCGCCCGGCCGTAGCCCCAGACCTCGACATTGACGCCGAGCGCAGCGCCCGCTTCGGCAAGAGCTTTCACCGACGCGTAAGGCAGTTCCGGCGGCAGGCAGACCGAGCGCGCGCCCTTGCGGGCGAGAAACCCGAGCGTCGCCTCGTTGTAGACGTTGATCAGCGGCCCGACCGAGAAGCCGGCGTCTGCGATGGCGCCCATCGCGCTGAGGTCGCTGAGTTCTACGTCGAGCCCGGTGGCGAACAGTTCGTTCGCCGCCTTGCGCTCGCGCACCAGCGTCGGCAGCGCCAGCGAGGTCAGCGAGACGCGCTTTCCGCCGCGCTGCAAGCGCTCGATCACGCCCGGCAACGCGTCCTCGTAGAACGGCAGCCGCTTGGAGCACACGACCTCGCCGACGACGACATGATCGACCGGCGCCTCGTCGGCGAGGCGTGCGTAGAAATCGACGATCTCGGCTTCCGGCCAATGAAACAGGATCGGACCGACGGTCAGTTGCAGATTGTCCACCTTGGTCGCTCCTAGCGCCACGTCTTGCGATAGGCGCCCGACGTGGTCTTCTGTCCCTCCGTCAGCGCGACGAGTTCGTTGGCGTCGATCGGCCGCCCCGCCGCATAAGCGTCGACCGCCTTGCGGAAGCTGCGCACCACGGCCTCGACATAGGCGCGGCTGCGCTGGCGGCCCTCGATCTTCAGCGCCGTGACGCCGGCCTCGGCAAGCTTCGGGATCAGCTCCGCCGCGTCGAGACTCGAGGGGTCTTCGAACACGTGGCCACGGTAGTCGCCGGCCTGGAAATAGCCCTTGCAGATCGTCGGGTAGGGCGCGGCGGCGGTCCTGTCGACGGCGTGGATGGCGAAGCCGCCGAGCCGCGACTCCAGCCGCCCATTGGCCTCCTTGTATTCGACATGGCTGGCGGGCGAGCAGGCGCCGTTCATGTTCGGCGACTTTCCGGTCGCGTAGGAGGAGAGCGAGCAGCGCCCCTCCGCCATCACGCACAGGCCGCCGAACACGAAGACTTCCGTCTCCACGTCGGTTCCCTGGTTGATCGCGGCGATCTCCGGCACCGTCAGCACGCGCGGCAGCACCACGCGTTTGACGCCGAAAGCGGCGGCGTAGAAGTTGATCGCCTCGGCGTTGGCCGCCGCCGCCTGCACGGACAGATGCAGCCGCAGCGGGCCGCCGCGATGCTGTTCGGCGGCGTAATCGAGCAGGCCGAGATCGGCGAGGATGACCGCGTCGGCGCCGAACCGCGCGGCGTCGTCAACGGCTCTATGCCACAGCGGCAAACCGCCCGCGCGCGGAAACGTGTTGATCGCGACCAGCACCTTGGCCTTGCGCTTGTGCGCATAGGCGATGCCCTCGGCCAACTCCTCGCGCGAGAAGTTCAGGCCAGGGAAGTTGCGCGCATTGGTCTCGTCGTTGTAGCCGCAATAGATCGTGTGCGCGCCGGCGTCGACCGCGACGCGCAACGCCGCAGGGGTTCCGGCGGGGCAGACGAGTTCGAGAGATGTCATGAGAAGCCGTGATAGTGCTGATGACGCGTGAGCGCGACGCCGGTCATGCGCTCGGCGAGCTTGGAGACGTCGCCGAGCGGCCGGGCGACGAGCGACGAGAACGGCCCAAACAGCGCCGCCGCCTCGTCGGAGAGGTTGAGCTCCTCGTTGTCGAGCGCGTTGCGCAGCGCGACAACCAAGGCGGTGTCGCCCTCGATGACGAGATCGCGCGAGAAGAACAACGCGTCGCCGTCGTAGGCGCCGTGGATGAGGCCGAGCAGCGCCGCCAGCGGGCCGGCGATGCGCGCGTCGCTCATGTCGGCGTCGAACGCGCGCGCGACTTCGAGCCGCGGCCGCTCGGGATCGGGCGAGAGTCGGAACGCAATAGGCAGATCCGTGGGGTCGATCGTCACCGATTTGCTCACGTGCTCGCCGAGCCTTTCGAACAGGCGCGGCCGTCGCTTCGTCAGGCTCACAACCAGACGGTCGCACGCCAGACGCAACGGCGCCAATGGCGCGACGCGCAGGAAGCACGCCAGCGGCGCAGGGAACCGCGGGATTTTTTCGCCTTCACTCATAACGTTAGGCTTCTTTGTTCGACTTGACCAAAGTCATGACGGACGCATACATCGCCCGGCCGCCAAATCAAGAGAGGGCATTGTGTCGCTGCGCGATCTGCCGACGTTTCGCGATCTGCAAACGTTCATGCGTTACCTTGAGGGTCGCGGCGATCTCGCGCGCGTCGAGACGCCAATCAGCGTCGTGCATGAGATGACGGAGGCGCATCGGCGCGTCCTCGTCGCCGGCGGTCCGGCCCTGGTTTTCGGCCGCGCGCAGACGCCCGCCGGGCCGGCGAGCATGCCGGTGCTGACCAATCTGTTCGGGACCGGCGAACGGGTCGCAGCCGGCTTCGGCGTCAAGCGCGAGCGGGTCGGCGAGCTGGGCGAGTTGCTCGCGGCGCTGCGCGAACCCGCTCCCGTCGAAGGCCTCCGCGACGCTTTGTCGCGCTGGCCAATGGTCACGGCGGCGCTGTCGACCCGGCCGCAGATCGTCACCGCACCGCCCTGTCAGGCCGACCAGCGCCGGGGCGCCGACGTCGACCTCAAGCGCCTGCCGATCCAGACCAACTGGTCGGGCGAGGCCGCGCCGCTGATCACTTGGGGCCTCGTCATCACCCGCCCGCCCGGCTCGGCCGCCGACGATACGGCTGAGATGAACATCGGCGTCTATCGCATGCAGGCGCTCGGCGCGGACCGTGCGATTCTGCGCTGGCTGGAGCATCGCGGCGGGGCCAAGCATCATCGCGCGTGGGCTCAGCGCGGCGAGGACATGCCGGTGGCGGTCGCCATCGGCGCCGATCCCGCGACCATTCTCTCGGCCGTGCTGCCGTTGCCGGAGACTGTCTCGGAGCTGCGTTTCTCCGGCGTGCTGCGCGGCGAGCGTCCGCGCATTTCGCCCGCGCTGACAGTGCCGCTGATGGTCCCCTCAGATGCGGAGATCGTCATCGAAGGCTACGCCTCGGCGAGCGAGACCGCGCCGGAGGGGCCGTACGGCGACCATACCGGCTATTACAATTCGGTGGAACGCTTCCCCGTCATGCGCATCACGGCGATCACCACCAAGCGCGATCCCGTCTATCTATCGACCTACACCGGCCGGCCGCCCGACGAGCCCTCGGTCATCGGCGCCGTGCTCAACGATCTCGCGCTGCCGACGATGCGGCGGCAGATGCCCGAAATCGTCGATCTCTGGCTGCCGCCGGAGGCGTGCTCCTATCGTCTCGCCGTCATCTCGATCAAGAAGCGCTACGCCGGGCAGGCGCGGCGCGTGATGATGGGGCTGTGGGGAATGCTGCCGCAGTTCAACTACACCAAGATGGTCATCGTCGTCGACGACGATATCGACGTACGAAACTGGGACGACGTGCTGTGGGCGCTGGCGACGCGTATGGACCCGTCGCGCGACCTCATGCAGTTGGAGCGCACGCCAATCGATTATCTCGACTTCGCCTCGCCGGAATCCGGGCTCGGCGGCAAGCTTGGCATCGACGCGACCAACAAGATCGGCTCGGAGACGAACCGCGAGTGGGGCACGCCGATCAAAATGGCGCCTGACATCGTCAGGAAGGTTGACGCGCTCTGGCCCGAGATCGAACGCGCTCTTGCGCCAACCAAGCGGCGTTGAAGCGGCGCGTCGCCGTCCGCTCCCTGGCGCGCAGGCTCTTACCCCGCCTTGCGCCGTCCCGTGGTCTTGGCGGCCGGTAGCCCTTGCCCTTGTCGCGCGCCTCGACTGGCTCCCGCGTCGCCTCGTCGACCGACTGGTGGCGGATGCGGTTGCCGGTCTTCCTGTTGATCTGGCGGAAGGCGACGCGCTCGCCAGGCGCCGTCGCCGGCCACAGCGCGACCGGGTAGGACACCAAAGCCAGCTTGATGTAGCCCTTCCAGGACGGACGCGAACTGGCCAAGCGGGTGCTCCTGCGCCGACTCCGCGCCTCGAATCAAAACGCGCACCGATTCGTCGCCGGAGTCGGGCGAGTCAACGCGAGGCGCCCGGCTTGGTTCCGATTCAGCCGTTGGTGGCGAAGCCCGGGAACAGCGTCATGCCGCCGTCGACGAACAGCGTCGCGCCGACGATATAGTCGCAATAGTCGGAAACCAGCCACGCCGCGACCTTGCCGATGTCCTCGGGTTCGCCGATGCGACCGTAGGGGATGAGACCCATCAGGCTGTTGTAGGCGGCCTCGGTCGCCCAGGCGTCATGGTTGATCGGCGTGCGGATCGCGCCCGGCGCGATGGAGTTGATGCGAATGCGGTCGGGCGCGCATTCCTGCGCCAGGCTCATCATCAGCAGCATGATCCCGCCCTTGGAGCTGGCGTAGTTGACGTGCCCCGCCCAGGGGATCATCTGATGCACCGAGCTCATGCAGACGATCTTGCCGCGCGCGCGCGACACATGCCGCGTATCGCCCTGCGCGCGAAACTGCGCGATCGCCCCGCGGGCGCACAAGAACTGCCCGGTCAGGTTGACCGAGATGACCTTGTTCCACTGCTCCAACGTCATGTTGGCGATGCTGGCGTCGCGCTGCAACCCGGCGTTGGCGACGAGAATGTCGAGCGCGCCGAAATCGGCGACGAAACTCTTGAACATCGCCTGGACCTCCGTCTCGCTGGAGACATCGGCCTGATAGGTCCGCGCCTGCACGCCGAATCCGCGCGCGCGCCTGGCGGCATCTTCGGCGGCGTCGGGGCCGACCACATAGTTGATCCCGACATCCGCGCCGGCCTCGGCGAGCGCCAGCGCCACCGCCTCGCCGATGCCGGAATTGGCGCCGGTGACGAGCGCCTTCTGGCCCGTCAGCAGCTTTGGCAGCGCAGGCAGCGGCGGCGCTGCGTTCTGCGGTCCGGACTTGTTGGCGGCGGCGTCGGTCATCTCGCTCTCCGGTCTTGTGTTAGAACCTAATGCTCGACCTGCGGCGCCGTTCCGGCCTGCGGCTGCTCGGTGTCGCGCAACAGCACGGCGACGATCGCGGTCCAGCCCGTCTGATGCGAGGCGCCACAGCCGCGTCCTGTGTCGCCGTGGAAATATTCGAAAAATTGCAGCCGGTCGCGGAACGCCGGGTCGTCGTCGAACCGCGGCGTCTGCGCCTGATAGACGCGCCTGCCGTCCGCGCCCTTGAGAAACAGCGACTGGAAGCGCCGCGACAGTTCGTCGGCGATCTCGCCGAGGTTGAGATATTTCTGCGAGCCGGCCGGGCATTCGATACGGAAGTCGTCGCCAAGAAAGCGGCGCCATTTGCGCAGAGCCTCGATCAGCAGGAAGTTGATCGGCGCCCAGACGGGTCCGCGCCAGTTGGAGTTGCCGCCGTAGATGCGCGTCTCGCCTTCGCCGGGCTCGTAGCGCAGCGAGAATGTCTTGCCCGCGAGCGTCAGCTCATAGGGGTGGTCGAGATGATAGCGCGACACCGAGCGGATTCCGTGCGGCGACAGGAACTCGGTCTCATCGAGCATGCGCGCCAGCAGCGCCTTCAGCCGGCGACGGCGCAGCACGGCGAGCAACCGGTCGCCCTGCGGGTTGGGCGTATTCCAGTCGGCGACGAGCCGCGCCAGCTCCGGCCGATGGCGCAGAAACCATTCGGTGCGGGCGCGAAACTGCGGGAAACGCTGCAAGAGATCGCCGGGGGCGATCTCGGCCGCGACGATCGGCAACAGGCCGACGACGGAGCGAATGCGCACCGGCGTCGGGTCCTGTCCCGACGCGCGCAGCACGTTGTAGTAGAAGCCGTCGCGCTCGTCCCACAGGCCCAGCGCGCCGGGCTCGCCGGCGTCGTGCATCGCCTGCGCGATGTCGAGGAAATGCTCGAAGAATTTTGTCGCGAGATCCTCGTAGACGGGATTGTCGACGCCCAACTCCAGCGCCATGCGCAGCATCGCCAGCGCATAGGCGGCCATCCAGGCGGTGCCGTCGGTCTGGTCGATCCAGCCGCCGAACGGCAGCGGCGCGCGCATGTCGAACAGACCGATGTTGTCGAGGCCGAGAAAGCCGCCCTGAAACAGGTTGCGCCCGCCCTCGTCCTCGCGGTTGACCCACCAGGTGAAATTCATCAGCAGTTTGTGAAACAGCCGCTCCAGGAACACGCGGTCGCTGAGGCCGGTCGCCTGCCGGTCGATGTCGTAGATGTGCAGCGCCGCCCAGGCGTGCACCGGCGGGTTGACGTCGTCGAAGCTCCATTCGTAGGCGGGCAGTTGCCCGTTGGGGTGCATCAGCCGCGCCTGCGTCAGCAGCGTGAGTTGCGACTTGGCGAAGGCGGGATCGAGCGTCGCCAGCGTCACGCAATGGAACGCCAGATCCCAGGCGGCGAACCACGGATATTCCCAGGAATCGGGCATCGAGAGGATGTCGCCGCACTGGCCGGCGTCGACGTCGCCGCTGGCGAAATGCCTCCAGTCGCTGTTGCGCCCCCGGTCGCGCTCGGCCGGCGGCGGCGGCTGCAACGGATCGCCGGCGAGCCATCGCCTGATGTCGTAGCCGTAGAACTGCTTGCACCACAACAGCCCCGCATAGGCCTGCCGCTGCACCAGCCGTGCGTCCGCGTCCGTAATGCCGGTTTGCAGCGCGGCGTAGAACGCGTCCGTCTCGGCGAGGCGCTCAGCCATCACGGCGTCGAATTCCGCGAACGGATCGGCAGCGGCGCGCGGGCGCAGCCGCAGCCGCAGCGTCGCCGTCTCGCTCGCGCCAAGCGTCAGCGTCCGAAGTACGGCCGCCTTGGTGCCGCGTCCGGCGGGATTGACGGCGGTCCAGTCGCTTTGCACGACGAAATCGTTGATCCCGTCCTTTGGGAAGCCCGCGGGCGATTGGCCCCACAGCTTGTGGTAATTCGTGTCGTTGTCGCAGAACAGCGGCTGGCCCTGGTAGTCCCACGCCAGTTCGCGCTCGACGTCGTCGCTCTGATAGACGCCGATGCGCGGCGACTCGAGGCGCAGCTCCGGGCGCTCGTCGAGCGGCGACCACGACCAGCGGTTGCGAAAGAAGATCTGCGGCAGCAGCGACAGCCGCGCCGGGTCCGGGCCGCGGTTGGTCGCCTTGATGCGCAGCAGGATGTCTTCGACGTCGCCCTTGGCGTATTCGACCTCGACGTCGAAATATCTGTTAGCGTCGAAAACGCCCGTGTCGATCAACTCGAACTCGCGCTCTTGCAGGCCGCGCCGCGCGTTCTCCTCGCGCAACCGCTCGTAGGGAAAGCGCGCCTGCGGATATTTGTACAACATGCGCATGTAGGCGTGGCTCGGCGCGCCGTCGAGGTAATAGTAGAGCTCCTTGACGTCCTCGCCGTGGTTGCCTTGTGCGTTCGAGAGGCCGTAGAGCCGCTCTTTCAGGTAAGGGTCGGCGCCGTTCCACATCGCCAGCGACAGGCAGAGCCGCTGCCGGTCGTCGCTGAAGCCGGCGATGCCGTCCTCGCCCCAGCGGTAGGCGCGGCTCAGCGCCTGCTCGAACGGAAAATTCTCCCACGCATCTCCGTTGGCGGTATAGTCCTCGCGCACCGTGCCCCATTGCCGCTCGGCGAGATAAGGCCCCCAGCGGCGCCAGTCGCGGCCTTTGGCGATCTCCGCCAGCCGCTTCGCCTCGGCCGTGTCCTTCAGCTCGGGCGCGGGGGCGTTGGCGGTTTCCGTCTTCATGCGCTAGGCGTAGCGGGGCCGGCGCCGCGCCTCAAGCGGAACCCGGGCCGCCGCTGTTCAGTTTAACTTGAGCTTTGCGGGAGAGTCAGATGGCGCATGTCACCTATCGCATCGTTGCGCACGAGGACGGCTTCGCCTACCGCGTCGGCGACACGATCTCGGAGACCTACGCGACCCACGAGGCCGCCCACCGCGCCGCCGTTGCGGCGGCGGCCGAGCAGACCGCGGCCGGCGAAGGCACGACAATCGTCTACGAGACAGCGGACGGCGAGTGGCGCCACGAGGACGTCTCCGGCCGCGACCGGCCGGACACGGAGGTCGCGGACTAATCCTCGTCGAACAGCGCCGCCTGGTCGGGCGGGCGCGCCGGCGCGGCGAGGCCGAGGTGCTTGAACGCGTGCGGCGTCAGCAGCCGCCCGCGCGGCGTGCGCTGGACGAAACCGAGCTGGATCAGATAGGGCTCGATGATCTCCTCGATGGCGTCGCGCGGCTCCGACAGCGCGGCGGCGATGGTCTCGACCCCGACCGGCCCGCCGCCAAAACTCAGCGCGATGCAGTCGAGATAGCGCCGGTCCATCATGTCGAGACCGATCGGGTCGACGTCGAGCAGCTTCAGCGCCATGTCGGCGAGCGTGCGCGAGACGACTTCGGCGCCTTCGACGACGGCGAAGTCGCGCACGCGGCGCAACAGCCGGCCAGCGATGCGCGGCGTGCCGCGCGAGCGCCGCGCGATCTCGTTGGCGCCTTCGTCGGCGAGGCCGAGCCCGAGCACCCGCGCCGCCCGCCCCACGATGCCCTGCAACTCCTCCACCGTGTAGAAGTTGAGCCGCACCGGGATGCCGAAGCGGTCGCGCAGCGGGGTGGTCAGCAACCCGGCGCGCGTGGTGGCGCCGACGAGGGTGAACGGCGCGAGGTCGATCTTGACCGAGCGCGCGGCGGGGCCGGCGCCGATGATAAGGTCGAGCTGGAAATCCTCCATCGCGGGATAGAGGATCTCCTCCACCGCGGGATTGAGCCGGTGGATCTCGTCAATGAACAGCACGTCGCGCGGCTCCAGGTTGGTGAGCTGCGCGGCGAGATCGCCGGCCTTGGCGATCACCGGCCCCGAGGTCGAGCGGAAGTTGACGCCGAGCTCGCGGGCGACGATCTGCGCCAGCGTCGTCTTGCCGAGGCCGGGCGGGCCGACGAACAGCACGTGGTCGAGCGCCTCGTTGCGGGTGCGGGCCGACTCGATGAACACGGCGAGGTTCTTGCGCGCGGCCTCCTGGCCGGTGAAATCGGCCAGCACCTGCGGTCGCAGCGCGGCGTCGTCCTCCGGCCGCTTTTCCGCGGAGATGAGACGGCGGGGCGGGGTGGTCATGGCACGCGGGGTAGCGGAGGCTTGGCGCTCTGTCCAGCGGGTGCGCAGGACAGTCCCGCAACGCGTTGGATCAGCGGCTTGGGCGCCATTTTCTGTCCCTTCCGTCCGCTGACGCGAGAGCGGCCGTCCGCGCCGTCGAGCGCCCCAAAGCGCGCAAAGACTGTTAAATACAATATCTATTTGTAATATGTCGCGGTTTGCTCAAGCCAGCAAATCTGGCTTACAGTCGCCCGCCACAGGGAGGGGTACTCATGTCGGTCCTCAAGACCGCCGCGCTTGCGTTCGCACTCAGTTTCGCGGCGGCGGCCGCCCACGCCGACGGCCCGCCGCTTAAGATCGGCGTGCTGACCGACGAATCCGGCCCCTTCGTCGATTCCGGCGGCCCTGGCTCGGTGCTCGCCGCAGAGATGGCGGTAGACGACTTCGGCGGCGAGGTGCTCGGGCGCAAGATCGAGATCGTCCACGCCGACACGCTCAACAAGCCCGACGTCGCGGTCGGCGTGGCGCGGCGCTGGTTCGACGTCGAGGGCGTCGACGCGATCACCGATCTCCCCGTCACGCCGGTCGCCTTCGCCGTGCAGGCGCTGGCCAAGGAGAAAAACCGCACCGTGCTGATCACCGCCGGAGCGACCACCGACATCACCTACAAATATTGCTCGATCGGCTCCTCGCACTGGGCCGACGACAGCTACGCCATGGCCACCAGCATCGCCAAGGCCGAGACCGCGGCCGGGGCGAAGACGTGGTTCTTCCTCACCGTCGACACCGCCTTCGGCGCCGCCTTGCAGAAAACCACCACCGACGTCGTCGACAAGGCCGGCGGCAAGGTTTTGGGCAGCGTCAAATATCCGATCAACGCGCCGGACTTCTCGTCGCTGTTGTTGCAGGCGCAGGCGTCGGGCGCGGACCGCATCGCGCTCGCCAGCGTCGGCGCCGATCTCGACAACCAGATCAAGCAGGGCGCCGAGTTCGGCATCGGCCGCGACGGCAAACAGGCGATGGTCGGGTTCCTCGTCTACATCCAGAGCGTCAACGCCATCGGCCTCGCCACCGCGCAGGGCCTCAAGCTGGTGAGCGGCTACTACTGGGACCAGTCGGAGGAAGCGCGCGCCTTCGCCAAGCGCTTCTTCGCGGCGCGCCACATGGAGCCCTCGCGCAATCACGCCTCGATCTATGCGGCGGTCACGCATTACCTGAAGGCGATCCGCGCGGCGGGGACGGACGACACGGCCGCCGTCGGCAAGGCGATGCGCGCGGCGCCCGTCGCTTATTTCGGCCACCCCGCCTATATGCGCGCCGACGGGCGGGTGATGTACGACCTGACGCTCTACCGCGTGAAGCGGCCTGCCGAATCCAAGGCGCCGTGGGACTACTACGCGAAGGTGCGCGACATCCCCGCGAGCGAAGCGTTCCGGCCGCAAAATACGGAGGCTTGCGGTCCATGATCGAGGCCCCGCTGCAACTCGCCTTCGGGCCGGAGGTCGAAACCGTATCCGACTGCCTCGTCGCCGCATTCGCCAGGACGCAGACCAGCTTCGTCGCCGACGCGCTCGGCGGCGCCGGCGCGCTCGACTATCGGATCAAGCCGCTGGTCGGCGTCGCCGTGCTCGGCGTCGCGCTGACCTGCGATTGCGGGCCCAGCGACAATCTCGCGCTGATCGCCGCGGTATCGCAGAGCCGTCCGGGCGATGTGATCGTAGCGGCGACGGGCGGCTTCACCGGCGCGGCGGTGTGCGGCGACCTGCTGCTCGGCGTCGCCAAGAACCGCGGCGTCGCCGGCTTCGTCACCGACGGACTGGTGCGCGATCTCGCCGATCTCGAGGCGTTGGGGCTGCCGGTGTTCGCGCTCGGCGTCACGCCCAATTCGCCGGGCCGGCGCGGGCCGGGCACGGTCGCTCGCGGAATCGTGTGCGGCGGCGTGCCGGTCGCCTCGGGCGATCTCGTCGTCGGCGACCGCGACGGCGTCGTCATCGTGCCGCGCGCGCGGATCGCGGAGACGATTTCGCGCCTTGCGCGGGTGCGCGAAGCCGAGGCTGAGCTGTCGGCGCGCGTGCGGGCGGGGCTAACGGATCTCGGGCCGGCGGTGGGAGCGGAGTGAGCGATGCTCGAATTTCCTGTCATCGATGCGCATACCCATCTGCTCGATCAGCAGCGCTTCGGCTACGCCTGGGCGGCGGGGGCGCCGGCGCTGAAGCGCGACTGGACGATCGACGATCTCGTCCGCTCGGCGAAGCCTTATGAGATCGAGGGCGTCGTGTTCGTCGAGGTCGACGTCGACGCGCCGCAATATCTCGACGAGGCCGATTGGGTCGCCGAGACGGCGAAAGCGGATCCGCGGCTGAAAGGCGCCGTGGTCTGCCTGCCTTTGGAGCAGGGCGAACGGCTGGAGCCGGAGATGGCGCGCGTCGCGGCGCTGAAGACGACGCGCGGCGTGCGCCGCCTGATCCAGAACCAGCCGGACCCCGATTTCGTGCTGCGCCCGGATTTCCTCGCCGCGCTGAAGCTGCTGCCGAAGTACAAGCTCTCGTTCGACGCCTGCATCTTTCATCCCCAGCTTGGCGCCACGCTGGAGATGGCGCGGCGCTGCCCGGAGGTGAGCTTCGTGCTCGACCATATCGGCAAGCCCGGAATCAAGGACGGGTTGATGGAGCCGTGGAAGGCTGAAATCGCCGAACTGGCGAAGCTGCCCAACGTCGCAGCCAAGCTCTCCGGCGTGACGACGGAGGCCGACCATCGGTCGTGGACGCCGGCGCAGTTGCGGCCCTACATCGATTGGGTCTGCGAGCGTTTCGGGATCGACCGCATCCTCTATGGCGGCGACTGGCCGGTGTCGGAACTGGCGGGCGATTATCTGCAATGGCTGACGACGCTGGAGCTGGCGACCGCCGACTTCAGCGAGGGCGAGCGGCGCAACCTGTTCCGCGACAACGCGGTCCGCATCTATCGCCTATGACCGCGCAATGGCTCGCCCGCGAAGGCTACAGCGTCGCGGCGCTGCGGCGGCTGGCGCGGCGCGAACTGCCGCGGATGCTGTTCGACATGGTCGACGGCGGCGCCGGCGACGAGATCACGTTGCGCCGCAACGTTGCGGCGCTGGCGGAGATCGAGCTTGTCCCCAAGGTGCTGGCCGGGGCGGGGCGGCGCGACCAGAGCGTCGAGCTGTTTGGCGCCAAGCTGCCCTCGCCGGTGCTGATCGGTCCGACCGGGCTCGCCGGCCTGCTGTGGCCGCACGCCGAGCTGGCCGCGGCGCGGGCCGCAGCGCGCTTCGGCACGATCTATTCGACCAGCCACGCCTCGACCGCGACGCTGGAGCAGATCGCCGCCGCGTCGCCCGGTCCCAAGTGGATGCAGGTGTTTCTCTACAAGGACCGCGGCTTGACGGCGGAGTTCGCGCGCCGCGCCGCGGCGGCGGGTTATGCCGGGCTGATCCTCACCGTCGACAATCAGGTGATGGCGGGGCGCGACCGCGATGTCGCCAACGGCATGAGCTTTCCGCTGCGCTGGACGGCGAAATCGGCGCTGCAATTCGCGCTGAAGCCGCGCTGGCTGTGGCGGATGCGCGAGACGCCGTCGCCGAGCTTCGTCAACTACGGCGCGCGCACGCGCCTCGGGGCCTTCGGACCGCTGATGTTGGAGCAGCTCGATCCCGACATCGGCTGGCGCGACGTCGAGTGGCTGCGCGGGCTGTGGCGCGGGCCGTTGATCCTGAAGGGGCTGCTGCACGCCGAAGAGGGGCGGCGCGCGTGCGAGACGGGCGTCGACGCGGTCGTGGTGTCCAACCACGGCGGGCGGCAACTCGACGGCGCGATCGCCGCGATAGCGGCGCTGCCGGACATGGTTGAGGCGGTGGCGGGAGCGATCCCGGTGCTGGTCGATGGCGGTTTCCGCCGCGGCGTCGACGTGCTGAAGGCGCTGGCGCTCGGCGCTCGCGCGGTGCTGCTCGGGCGGCCGCATCTCTGGGGCGTCGCGGTTGCCGGCGAGCAGGGCGTGGCGCATGTGCTGGAGATGTTCGCACACGAGATCGACCGCGCGATGGCGCTCGGCGGCTGGGACGATCTGGGCAAGCTCACGCGCGAGGCGTTGCGCCTCTAAGGCGCCACGACCTGCGCGTCGCAGGCCGCCGGCAGCACCTCCTCCGGCTTCAGGCCGCCTTCGGAATAGCGCTCCAGTTTCGCGCGCGCGGCGACGTAGTCCGGCTCGGCCTGGCGCTGGCGGCAGGTCTCGTCCATGCCGGGCAGACGGTTGGGCACGCCGCCGGTGTCCTCGATCATCTTGCTCATCAGCTCGTGCGACTTCTTCGCCTGCAGGAAGCTGCGCCGCCGGTGCGCCGCGCGCGCGGCGTCGCTGAAGCCGCATTGGGCGAAGCGGGCGTCGAGCGCGTCGCGGAAGATGACGCCGTATTTGGCGTCGCCGCAGGCGTCGAAGGCATAGAACGACGCGGCAAAGGCGCGGTCGAACGCACGCGTGTCGTCAGGCGGGGCCGCAAGCGCGCCGACGGGAAGCCATGCGAGCGCGAGCCACAGCGTAAGGCGCATCAATCAAATCTCCCGCTTCATGGGTTGGCCGGCAGGCGCGCAAGATAGTGCGAGACCGCGGCGATGTCGTCGTCGCTCAAGCTGGCGGTGGCCTCGATCATCGCGCCGACGCCGGCGCTCGGGCGCGCCGCCGAGCGGTAATCGGCGAGCGCCTTGACCAGATAATCCTCACGCTGGTTGGCGAGCCGCGCCGCCGCGCGCATCCCAAGGAAATTGTCGCCGTGGCAATTGGCGCAGCGGTGCTGCTGCACCAGCGCCTTGCCGGTCTCGGTCAATTGCGGGTTCTTGTCCGGCGTCTCCGGGATGTTGACCGGCGGCAGCGAAGCGAAATAGGCGCCGAGATTGTTGATGTCGGCGTCCGACAGCAGGTTGGCGATGGTTCCCATCACGTCGCTCGGCCGCCGCCCATTGCGGAAATAGACCAGCTGCCATTGCAGGAACAGATCGGCGTTGCCGGCGAGATTGGGCACGCCCGGCGCGTCCGACCAGCCGTTCTCGCCATGGCAGGGCGCGCAGATCTCGATCGCCTTGGCGCGGCCTTTGTCGAGGTCGCCTTTGCCCGCGAAGGCCGGCGAGGCGACGAGAAAGGCGGCGGCCGCAGCCGCCGCCCCAAGTTTGATTGCAGTCACCAGGCTCACTTCGCGTAGGAGATCCGGTAGACCGCGCCGGCCCAGTCGTCGGCGACCAGGATCGAGCCGTCCTTGGCCTGCAGGATGTCGTCGGGCCGGCCGAAATAGTCCTGCGGCCCGGTGATCCAGCCTTCCGCCAGCACCTCCTGCTTGGGGTTCTTGCCGTCGGGATCGACGGCGATGCGCACGATGCGGCCGCCCTGGTAGTTGTGGCGGTTCCAGGAGCCGTGCTCGGCCAGGATGATGTTGTTCTTGTAGTCGGCGGGGAACATGTCGCCGGTGTAGAACTTCATGCCGAGCGGGGCGACATGGGCGCCGAGGTTGAGCACCGGCGGGGTGAACTCGCTGCATTTGTGGCCCATGGCGAACTTCGGATCCGGCAGATCGCCCTGGTGGCAATAGGGATAGCCGAAGTGCTCGCCCAGATGCGAGATATGGTTGAGCTTGTCGCTCGGCAGGTCGTCGCTGATCCAGTCGCGCGCGTTCTCGGAGAACCAGTAATCGCCGGTGCGCGGATCGACGTCGCCGCCGACGCTGTTGCGCACGCCGAGCGCCACCAGCTCCGCCAATCCGGTCTTGGGATCGACGCGCCGGATCTGCGCGACGCTGGTCGGCGGAATGCCGATGTTGAACGGCGGCCCGAACGGGATGTAGAACTTGCCGTCCTTGTCCGCCGCCAGATATTTCCAGCCGTGCGCGACATAGGAGGGCATGTCGTCATAAACGACGACCGGCGCCGGCGGCTTGTCGAGATGATCCTCGATGTCGTCGTAGCGCAGCAACTTGTCGATGGCGACGACATAAAGCGCGCCGTTTTCGAAGGCGACGCCGGTCGGCATGGTGAGGCCTTTCAGGATCGTCTTGACCTCGCGCTTGCCGTCCTTCTCAGTGACCGCATAGACGTTGGTGGCGCCGAACGAGCCGACGAACAACGTCCCCTTGTCGCCCCAGGCCATCTGGCGCGCTTCGGGAATGCCGCTGGCGTAGACTTCGATCTTGAAGCCCGGCGCCAGCTTGATCTTCTTCAGGTCCGCGTTGAGTTCGTCGAACGAGGTCGGCGTCGCCGGCCCGGCGGGCGGGGCGAGGCCCTTCTGTGCGTCGGTCTCGTCGCCGAGGAACCAGTCCGGCGGCGGGTTCTTCCAGAAGCTCGGCTTCGAGGAATCGTAGCTTTTCAGCGCCGCGGCGGGGCCGACGGCGAACGCGAGACCTAGCGCGGCGGCACAGACGGTCGCAAACAAGCCCAGGGGCTTATGCATGAATTCCCTCCCGATGTTCGCGCATTGTGTGTTGCGCGATATCGCGAGACTATAGACTAAGGGAGGACAGTCAAGCACTTCACTTGATTGCGCCGTCAGACGGCGCGCCGCGCCGCCGGCGCCTTGCGGCCTTCGCCGCGCGGCCCGTGGAAATATTCGCGGATCCAGGGCTCTTCCGACTTCAGCAGCTCTGGGATGGTCCCGATCGCGATCACCTTGCCCTGGCCCAGCACCGCGACGCGGTCGCAGATCGCATAGAGGCTGTCGAGATCGTGCGTGACCATGAACACGGTCAGGCCCAGCGTCGCCTGCAGCGTCGCGATCAACTCGTCGAAGCCGCCGGCCGAGATCGGGTCGAGGCCCGAGGTTGGCTCGTCGAGGAACACGACGCCGGGATCGAGCGCCAGCGCGCGGGCGAGCGCGGCGCGCTTGATCATGCCGCCGGAAAGCTCGGACGGCAGCTTGCCGGCCGCGTCCGCCGGCAGGCCGACCAGCCGCAACTTCAGCATCGCCAGCTCGGTGCGCAAGGCGGGGGAGATGTCGAGATGCTCGCGCATCGGCGCCTCGACGTTCTGCCGCACGGTCAGGCTGGAGAACAACGCGCCCTGCTGGAACAATACGCCCCAGCCGCGCTCGACGCGGCGCCGCTCCGAGGGCGCGAGACTATCGATGTCGCGCCCGTCGGCTTCGATCACGCCGGCCTGCCGGGGTTGCAGGCCGAGGATGCTGCGCGTCAGCACCGACTTGCCGGCGCCCGAGGCGCCGACGAAGCCGAGCACCTCGCCGCGATAGAGGTCGAGATCGAGCCCGGCCATCACCTTGCGGGAGCCAAAGGCGACTTCGAGGCCGCGCACGCGGATCGCCGGGACTTCACTCAAAACCGCACCGCCGCGTAGAACATGGCGAAGACACCGTCGAGCAGAATGACGGTGAAGATCGACTTCACCACCGCCGCCGTCACCCGCCGTCCCAGCGATTCGGCCGAGCCCTGCACCGCGAAGCCCTCCATCGAGGAGATGACGCCGATCGCCAGCGCCATGAACGGCGCCTTGAGCAACCCGGAGATGAAACGCTGCGCGGCGATCGGGTATTGCAGCTCCGCCCAGAAGGCGTGCGGGCTGACGCCGCCCCAGCCCCAGGCGACCAGCATGCCCCCCGTCAGCGCCGCGAGGTCGCCGAGGAAAGTCAGCAGCGGCAGCGCGATCACCAGCGCGGTCAGCCGCGGCAGCACCAAAGCCTCCATCGGATCGAGCGCCATCACGCGCAACGCGTCGAGCTCCTCGCGCATGTTCATCGCGCCGAGTTCGGCCGTGATCGCCGAGCCAGAGCGGCCGGCGACCATGATCGAGGTCAGCATCACGCCAAGCTCGCGCAGGGTAAGGATGGCGACGAGATCGACCGTGAGGCTCGACGCTCCGAACCGCGCCAGCTGCACGATGCCCTGCTGCGCGACGATGGCGCCGACGAAGAAATTGATCATCAGGATCAGCGGCGCGCCGCGCAGGCCCATGCTCTCGAGGTGGAACGCGGTCGAGATCAGCCGCCAGCGGCGCGGCCGCCGCGCCGCCTGGAGGCCGACCGCGACGACGCGGCCGAGGAAATCGAGCCCGCCCAGGGCGTCCAGTCCGGCGGAATAAACGCTCTCGCCCATGTCGGCCAGCAGCGAGACGGCGTTGCGCGGCGGGGCGGCTGCGGCGGGCGTGGCGCTGTAGACGGCCTCGCGCAGCAGCGTCGCGTGTTCCGGCCGCGCCCCGACGACGCTGACCGCGCGGCCCGCGCGCGCCTGGGCGCGCGAGATGATCCAGGCGCCGGCGGTGTCGAGCGCGTCGAGCGCGCTGAGGTCGAACACATCCTCCTGCGCCGCCTCGACGCCGCGCGCGGCGGCCTCCAGCCCGGCGCCGGCCTCGAGCGTCCAGGCGCCGGCGAAGGCGAGGCGGATAGCGCCGGCTTCGACGACGCGCGCGGCGGTCGGGGCGCGGCTCACGACGCGGCCTCCGTTCCGTAACGGGTGGGCGAGAGAGGAAGCGGGTACGAAAGGCGCACGAATCGCTGACTCACAAAAACTCCGAATCTGATTCGAAAACGCAAGTTAAAGTTGGCGCTCATCACCATATCGTCAACAGGTTGCAACTCCGTCGCCGCAACGGTTGCGCCGCAACGGGACGCATAGGGCCCGATGGTGGACAAAAGCGGGCCGAATCGCGGCTCGACGTCCACGCCGCGCTTGTCCATTGCGACGCCTAGCGCCCTGCGGACAGGGTTAACGCCGTCGCAGGCGCAGGCGGCGCGGCGCGTCCCATCCGGGGCCATGCGGGCTCCAAACGGGTACGTTGCGCGACCGAATCGCGACGGCGGGAATCGGCGCCTTCTCCTGCCGTTTTGTCCATTGCGGCGGCAAGCGTTACTCCGGCTTGGTGAACGAACGGCTGCGGCGGCGTCTCGCCCTGCGACCGGGAACGGGACCGCGCGGCGCAAACGGGGGACGAACCGAGGCCGAATCGGGCGCCCGCGATTCGGCGCGACAAACCGGCGCCGGCGCAAGGCTAAACCGACGGCGCCGCCGCCTCGGCGATATCGGGCAGGCGGCCGAGCCGCCGCACCCGCCAGACGACATAGGCCCCGGCTCCGGCGACGAGACCCGCGCCGATCAGCACCCGCAGCGTCGGCGCTTCGCCAAACAGCCAGAAGCCCAGCGCCGAGGCCCAGAGCATCGAGACATAATCGAACACCGCGATGATCGAGGCGTCGGCGTAGCGATAGGACTGGGTCATCAGGATTTGACCGGCCCCGCCGAGCGCGCCGACCGCAGCCAGCGCCAGCGTCTCCCGTAGCCCCGGCGCGACGAACGCTTGCGAGCCGATCCACGCCCCAGGCCACAGCGCCGCGGCGGCCAGCGACAGCGCCGCAACCGTCATGGTGACGCTGGAGAAATAGAACACGATGGCGCCGGTCGGCTCCGAACGCGTCAGCCGCCGGGTCTGGATCATCGCGACCGCCGCACAGAGCGCGCCGGTGAGCGCGATCGCCGAGCCGAGGCCGCGCTCGCTGCTCGCTGCGCCCAGATGATCGGACAGCATGATGGTGACGCCGACGAAGCCGGCGCCTACCGCGCCCCAGCGATAGGCCGGCGCCGCCTCGCCGAGCAGCACGACAGCCAGCGGCGTGATCATCAGCGGCGTCGCGAAGGTGAAGGCGGTGGCGTCGGCGAGCGGCAGCAGGCCGAGCGCGAGGAAGCTCGCATACATGCCGCCGGTCCCCGCGAGGCTGCGCCCGATGTGGCCGAACGGACGGCGCGTCGCCAGCGCCGCCGGGAACTCGCCGCGCCAGGCGAGCCAGCCGACCAGCACGATAAGCGCGAAGCCCGAGCGAAACAGCACGACCTCGCCGACCGGGAACCGCCCCGAGGCGAGCTTGATCAGCGCCGACATCGCCGCGAACACGAAGGTGGCGGCGACCTTCAGCCCGATCCCCTTGAGCATGCTTGTCTAGAACGCCCCAGGGAAGGCGCCGCCGTCGATCAGGATGTTCTGCCCGGCGATATAGCCGGCGTGGACGCTGCACAGGAAAGCGCACAGCGCGCCAAACTCGGCCGGCTCGCCGAAGCGCCCGGCCGGGACGCCCGCCTTGCGCTGGGCGATCTTGTCGGGATCGCCGCCTATCGCCGAGCGGATGCGGTCGGTGTCGAACACGCCGGGCTGGATGGAGTTGATCGTCACGTTGTCGCGCGCATATTTGCGCGCGGCGCTGGCGAGGAAGGCGGTAAGGCCCGCCCGCGCGCCCGAGGAGACGTCGAGGCCGGCGATCGGCGCCCGCACCGAGGCCGAGGTGATGTTGACGACGCGGCCGAATTTTCGCGCCGCCATGTCCGGCAGCACGGCCTGCGCGAGCGCGATTGGCGTCAGCATGTTGGCTTCGATCCCGGCCAGCAGTTTCTCGCGCGTGATCGCCTCGAACGGCGCCGGCGGCGGCCCGCCGTTGTTGTTGACCAGAATGTCGGGCTCGGGGCAGGCGGCGAGCAGCGCCTCGCGCACTTGCGGATCGCCCACGTCGCCGGCGACGACGGCGATCTCGGCGCCCGTCGCGGCGCGAATCGCCTGCGCGGTCGCTTGCGCCGTCGCGCCGTCGCGGCCGTTGACGATCACCTTGCAGCCGGCCTGCGCCAGCGCCGTGGCGCAGGCGCGGCCCAATCCCTTCGACGATGCGCAGACAATGGCCGAGCGTCCGGCGATCCCCAGATCCATAGGCGAAATCCTCGGTTTGGCGGACGCCAAGCCTAGCGCGGACAGATTTGCAGGGAAAGCGGACTGTCCACGCCGGCGCTAGCGGGCGGCTTCGACGAGCGGCTTGAGCGACTTGAACGGCGCGACGACCAGTTCGCCGAACGGCGAGACCGCTTTGGCGACGCGCTCCGCGCTCTGATGCGCCGTCGCCAGCGCCGCTTCGAGTTGTCGCACGCTGGCGTCGAGCTTGGCCGCCAGGCCGAGCGGCTCCTGCGGCGGTTGCGCGACCGGGCGCACGGCGTCGAGCGCGGCGGCGGCGGGGGCGCGCGGCTTCTGGTCGGCGTAAGCGAGCGCCGGCGCGCTGCGCGTCGCGACCGTGACGCCGTCGTCCGCCGCAGGCTTCGCCTTGGCGACCGCAATCGGCGCGTCGTCGGTCTTCAACGTCGCCAACAGCGCGCTTTGGTCCTCCGCGCCGTCTGGGCCCGCCATGCCGAGATAGTCGAGCCGAACCTTCTCGAGCCCACCGTGATAATTGAGCAGGTGGGCGACGCGGGCGGAGACGTCGAGCATGCGGCCGGCGGCATAGGGGCCGCGGTCGTTGATGCGCACGATAACGGAGCGGCCGTTCCTGAGGTTGGTCACGCGTGCGTAGGAAGGGATTGGCAGCGTCTTATGTGCGGCGGTAAGGCCGCGCACGTCGAAGATTTCGCCGTCCGCCGTCGGTCGGCCATGGAAGCCGGGACCGTAATAGGACGACACGCCATACAGGCTGCGCAGGCTCGCCTTTGCGAGCGCCGCCTTCACCGAGACCTCGTCGGCCTTGGCTGCGGCGATCCCGCAAATTGAGGCGGCGACGGCCGCAATTAAGCCCCAACGGGTCAAAATTTGTCCCTCATTGGGACAAGCATGCGACGCCATTCACCCAAAATCAACCATATGAATCGGAATCGCGCGGAGTGTTGCCCAAAAGGCGCAGATCGCGCCCTGTTGACCTTTGCGCTCGCCTTGGCCAGATGAGGGGCGATCTCCCCGCAAAAACGCGAACGAGTCCGAACGCGATGGCCCAACTCAACCTGCCCGAGTCCTCTCGCCCGACGGCGGGCAAGGCCCATCCGGCGCCCAAGGGCGCGAAACGGACGACGGAGTTCCGAATCTATCGCTGGAATCCGGACGAGGGCGGCAACCCGCGAATCGACGTCTATCAGGTCGACCGCGACGATTGCGGTCCGATGGTGCTCGACGCGCTCATCTGGATCAAGTCGAAGGTCGATCCGACGCTGACCTTCCGCCGCTCCTGCCGCGAGGGCGTCTGCGGCTCCTGCGCGATGAACATCGACGGCATGAACACGCTCGCCTGCACGCGCGGCATGGACGAGATCAAGGGGGCGGTGAAGGTCTACCCGCTGCCGCACATGGAGGTCGTCAAGGACCTCGTGCCCGATCTCTCGCATTTCTACGCCCAGCACGCCTCGATCGAGCCATGGCTGAAGACGACGAGCCCGGCGCCGGAGAAGGAATGGCGGCAGACGCCGGAGGATCGCTCGGAACTCGACGGTTATTACGAGTGCATCCTGTGCGCCTCCTGTTCGACCGCCTGCCCGAGCTATTGGTGGAACGGCGACCGCTATCTCGGCCCCGCGGCCTTGCTGCAGGCCTATCGCTGGCTGATCGATTCGCGCGACGAAGGGCAGGGCGAACGGCTCGACAATCTCGAAGACCCGTTCCGGCTCTACCGCTGCCACACGATCATGAACTGCGCCAAGACCTGTCCGAAGGGGCTGAACCCCGCCAGGGCGATCGCGCGGATCAAGAACATGATGGTCGAGCGCCGGCTCTAGCCGGGCGCGCTACCGCGTCCGCCGCAGCCGCACATAGAGCGCGCCCGCGCCGCCGTGATGGCGCTGCGCCTCCTCGAAGCCGAGCACGATGTGGCGCAAGTCGGGCGCGCGCAGCCAATGCGGCGCGAGCCGCTTCAGCACGCCCGCCTCGTCGATCCACGACGACGCGCCCGCCCGGCCCTTGCCCGTCACCACGATGACCAGCCTGTCGCCGCGCGTCTGCGCCGCGGCGAGGAAATGGCGCAGCGCGTGATGCGCCTCGGCCTGATTGAGCCCATGCAGATCCAGCGCCCCGTCGATGGCGCCGCGGCCGCGGGCGAGGTCGCGCTTCAGCTTGCGCTCCAGCGGGGCCAGCGGCGGCGGACCGGCGGGGCGGGACGGCTCGGGCGGACGCTTGGCCGCCGGCGGCGCGGCGGGCGGCTGCGGCGAAGCGCCCGGCGGCGCCACGACCGGCGCGGCCCCCGGCCGGCGCTTCACCGTGCGGGCGACCTCCGCCCATAGCGCGATCTCCTCGTCGGTCAGGCCGCGCGTACGGCGGGAGCCGCGGACGAGCTTCACGATGCGCCGCGCAGAGCGCAGCGCCGTCCTGCTCCATCGCCTCGCTTACGGGGAGAGCGCCGGGATGAGGGGTCGTGCAGATTGAGCAACCTTGCCGCCCTTGACGGAGCCCCTCACCCACTCCCCAAGGGGCAAAGGGGATGGCGTTGGGTCTAGCGCGCGGCTTCGGTGGAGGCGAGCCGCCAGTTCGGGTCGCGGCTGGCGAGCGAGCGCGTGAAGGTCCAGAGTTCGAAATGGTCGGCGACGTCGGTCGCCGAGCCCTCGACCACGCGGCCGGCGGCGTCCGATGTCGCCGAGATCATCTTGGCGGCGAATTTCACCGCGACGAAGGCGGTTCCCGCCTGCACGCCGGCCTCGACGATCCTGGCCTCGTCGATGCCGACCATGGTGATCGCCATGGTCTGCCCGGCGGCGCGGCGGGCCTCGATGGCGCGGCTGAAATTGGCGAACGGCTCGGGCGCGAGCAGGGCGCGCAGGGCCTCGCTGTTCCCTGCCGCGAAGGCGCCGATGATCATCTCGTAGGCCGCGCGCGCGCCGGTGAGGAAATGCTGGGCGTCGAAGCTCGGGTCGCTCGCCGCGATCGCGTCGAGGCCGCGCGCAACGGCCCCGCCGGGCTCAGCGACGCCGCGCCAGCGCTCGGCCGGCGGCGGCGGCGGGCCGGGTCGCATGTCGATGACCGTCGGGCCGCGATTGCCGGCTCTGGGCGGCTCCATCGGCGGGCGCTCGTAGCCCGTGCGGGTTCCCAACGTCGCCCACAGCCGCCAGCCGACGAAGATCGCCAGCACGGCGAACACGATCACGGTCGCGTCAGTAAACATGGAGCGCCCTGCTTCGACAAATGCCGGATTCGTAGTTAGGGGTTCGCCGAGGATTTGGCTAGGAAAGCCGTATGTCGTTTTCACGCATCGGGGTGGTTGGCGCGGGCGCCTGGGGCCTGGCGCTGGCGATTGCGGCTGAGCGCGCAGGCCGCGAAGTCCGGCTTTGGGGACGCGCCGGGGGCGCTTTCGCGCAAGTTGCGGCGAACCGCCGCAGCGACAAACTCCCCGGAGTCGTCCTGCCCGCAACCATCGCGCTGGCCGATTCGCTCGCCGAGTTGGAAGATTGCGAGGCGCTGCTGCTCGCCGCGCCGGCGCAAGCCGCGCGCGCGACCGCCGCGGCGCTCGCGGCGGCGCTGCAAGGTCGGCCGGCGCTGGCGATCTGCGCTAAGGGCGTCGAGCGGCGAACCGCGAAATTCATGACCGAGGCGGTCGGCGAGGCGGCGCCGGGCTTTCCGCTCGCCATTCTTTCGGGGCCGAGCTTCGCGGTCGACGTCGCCGCGGGGTTGCCGACGGCGGTGACGCTGGCTGCCGCCGACGCCGCGCTCGCCGCCGATCTCGCCGACGCGCTGCAGGGGCCGGCGTTGCGGCTCTACGACAGCGACGACCCCAGAGGCGTCGAGATCGGCGGCGCGGCCAAGAACGTGCTGGCGATCGCCTGCGGCGCGGCGGCCGGTCTCGGCTTGGGGGCGAGCGCGAGCGCGGCTCTGGTGGCGCGCGGCTTCGCCGAACTTAGCCGGTTCGGCGCGGCCTACGGCGGTAAACCAACCACGCTAATGGGACTTGCGGGCCTGGGCGATCTCGTGCTGACATGCGCCTCGCCGCAATCGCGCAATTTCGCTTGCGGCTTCGATTTAGGGCGGGGCTTGCGACCGGAGTCCGCAGGCGGGGGGCGGTTGGCGGAGGGCGCACTGACGGCGCCGGCGCTGCTGTTTCTCGCACGCGCTCGGGGCGTGGACATGCCGATAGTCGAAGCTGTCGACGCGGTGTTGCGCGCTGAAATTACGGCGCGGGAAGCGGTGGAGCGTCTGCTGGGCAGGCCGCGCAAACGCGAGTGATCGCGCGGTCGCAGTTCAGAGTAAGGGACGCTCGAGGCCCGCGACGGGACATAGTTGGAGGAGGAATTGCGATGAGAATCAAACTTCTCGCCCTTGCCGCGGTCGTCCTGACCGCGACGTTATTCTCCGCTCCGAGCGCCGAAGCTTATTGGCGCCATCACTACTGGCACCATTACTATTACTATCACCCGCATTATTATCGGCATTATTACTATCGACCGTATTACCGGCATTACTACTTCAATCCGTTCTGGTGGTGACGCCTGCCGCGGCGGCCGCGCGGCCGCTGCTCAAACGGTCTCGGCGGCCAGCGTCCTGACGACGCTCGGCCGCTCGGACATGCGCTTGGCATGCTCGGCGATGACGGGCAACTCCGCAATGTCGACGTCGTCGGCGGCGAGCCAGCCGGCGAGGGTGAACAGATAAGGGTCGAGAGCCGAATAGCTCTCGCCCAATGCCCAGGGGCCGCGGAACAGCTCGCGCGCGATGAGGCGGAAACAGTCGCGCATATTGGCGGGCGTCTTTCGCTTCATGTCTTCGAGCGAGGCGGGCTCGTCGGCCCAGCGGACCCCACGCGGCCGGTGGGCGTGCGCGACATGCACGGTCGAGCAGAGATAGCTCGCGAAGGCCTGAAACTCAGCAAAGGCGAAGGCGTCGTCGAGCGGGGCGAGGCGGGCTTGCGGGTGGGTCTGCGCGATATAGGCGAGCAGCGCCGGCGTTTCGGTGAGGACGCCGCGCGGCGTCACCAGCGCCGGCACGCGGCCTTTGGGGTTGATGGCGAGATATTCGGGCGAGCGTTGCTCGCCCTTGGCGAAATCGACGCGGCGCGCCTCGTAGTTCGCGCCGGCGTCCTCCAGCGCGATGTGGGCGGCCAGCGCGCAGGTGCGCGGCGCGTAGTACAAGATCAGCATGACGCCTCCCGATCCCGCCCCTGCGCTCAGCCATACATGGATTTGAGCTTTTCGGAGAGCGGAACGACGACCGTGTAATAGGCGACGACCTGGCCCAGAGTCACCTCTCCGCGAGAGGTCGGCCCGCGTTTGATGCTCTGCCCGTCCGAGTTGCCGTTAATGGTGTCGATGATCCCGCTCGGGCCGTGATTTTCGTTGCGAAAGCCCACGAACAGGAAATGATGGTTGAGGTTGTCGGCGGCGATCACGGCTATGTCGCCGGCGCTCAGGCCGTTATAGCCCCACACCTTCTTGACGTTCGGCCCCGCGACGCCGGGAAACGCCCAGCGCACGCCGGGAACCTGACCGTGAATCCAGCAGTAGGTCGCGAAAATGCCGCACCATTGTATCCCCGATGTCCCGCGCTGCGGCACGCGATGGTTTCTGAGCCGGACGCCGTCGAGATTGCCCGCAGTCTTCCAGTCTCCTTCGGTGTAGCCTCCGGCGGTCTCGAAGATCTCCTTCAGATGCATCCATCCGTGGCGGACGTCCTCGTTGCGAGTGCGCGGATAGTCACGGTTGAAGTCCTCATCCGTCGCAAGCTGAAAATCGTTGACCTTGCCGAACCCCTTGGGTTCGCACTCGTTAGCCGCGAATTCGAGAATGGCTTTGGCGTAGCGGTCGTCCATGTCGGTTCTCCGGGAAAGGTTGCTCCTTTCCCGGTTACGGTACGTATTTAGCGCCGCTAACGCATCGCCCTCAGCTTCTCGGCGGCGCGCGGCGCGAAATAGGTCAACACGCCGTCGGCGCCGGCGCGCTTGAACGCCAGCAGGCTCTCCATCATCGCCTTGTCGCCGTCGAGCCAGCCGTTGTTGGCCGCCGCCATCAGCATCGCATACTCGCCGCTGACCTGATAGGCGAAGGTCGGCGCGCCGAATTCGTCCTTCACCCGGCGGATGATGTCGAGATAGGGCATGCCGGGCTTGACCATCACCATGTCGGCGCCCTCGTCGAGATCGAGCCCGACCTCGCGCAAAGCCTCGTCGGTGTTGGCGGGGTCCATCTGATAGGTGCGCTTGTCGCCTCGGAGCGCGCCCTTGGAGCCGATCGCGTCGCGGAACGGGCCGTAGAACGCGCTCGCGTATTTGGCGGCGTAGGCGAGGATCTGCACGTCGAGATAGCCTTCGTCGTCGAGCGCCTCGCGGATCGCGGCGACGCGGCCGTCCATCATATCCGACGGCGCCATCACGTCGGCGCCGGCGCGGGCCTGATTGAGCGCCTGCTTGACCAGCGCTTCGACCGATTCGTCGTTGAGAATGCTGTCGCCCTGCATCAGCCCGTCGTGGCCGTGGCTGGTGTAGGGGTCGAGCGCGACGTCGGTGATGAGGCCGAGATCGGGAAACTCCTGCTTGATCGCGCGGCAGGCGCGGCAGACGAGATTGGCCTCGTTGTAGGCCTCGGTGCCGTGCTCGTCCTTCAGGCCCGCTTCCGTGTAGGGGAAGAAGGCGAGCGCGGGCACGCCGAGCTCGACCGCGCGGGCGGCTTCGCGCACGGCCTCATCTACGGAAAGCCGCTCGACGCCGGGCATCGCGGCGACGGGCGTGCGCTGCTTGGCGCCTTCGACCAGAAACAGCGGCCAGATCAGATCGTTGGTGGTGAGCGTGTTCTCGCGCACCAGCCGCCGGCTCCATTCGGCCTTGCGGTTGCGACGCGGACGGTGGACGAGATCGAGACGGGCAGGTCGGCGGGGTTCGTGCATGGCTGAAAAATCCTCCGCTCGGGTTCCTACACCCGTTCGCGGCGCGAATGCGAGGGGGAACGCAGCGTCTGCGGCTACTTAAGTGCGTTGTGGACGGGCGAACCGGCAAAATGCCGCGGACGGGCGCCGTCCCGAGGGCGCGCCAAGCAAGCGACGGCAAGTCGCCGCCGCCGCCCGGATCGCTCTAAAAGGTCTCGTTGACCTAACGTTAACTCTCGCGGTCTATTTCCTTTACTGACTTTGAGGAATGCAGAAACAGTTTCGATAAAAAGCCTGATTTGCTTGCGTCAATCAAATTGTCAGCGCCGCGCCGCCGAACGGACCTTACGTCCGGCGGCGTCGCGGGCCCCGCTTCTCGGAGGAAGCCAGTGATCAAACCCGTCTTTCTGATCACGCTGGGTTCGGTGGCGGGAATGGTCGGGGCCGCAATCGCCAGCGGCCTCGTCGGCGTCGGCGTCGACGCCGGCGCCGTGCTTCGTCCGCTCGCGGCGCTCATCGCGTCGCCCCGCGCGGCGGCGCCTGCGTCGCGGGCGGCCCCGCAGGCTGCGGCAGCGACGGCTCAGGGCGCTTTCTCGTTTTGTCTGCACAAGGCCGGCGGCGATGTCGAAGGCACGCTGCGCGACCTGCTCGCCTTCCACGATCACGAGGCGACGCTGGCGCTGACGGAGTGCCTGCTCAACGTCGAACCGCAGCGGTTCTGCCCGCCCGACGGCGCAGCCAAGGCGGAGAACGCGATGGAGATCTACCTCTGGTCGCGCGACGTCGCGCGCGTCCGCACCGCCCCGCATGGGCTGGCCGACAAGATCCGTCTGCTCGACCGCACCAACCGGACCAACGATGCGGCCGGCAGCCCCGACCCGTTCACGCTCACCTGGTCGGGGCCGCGCGACCGGGCGCTGTTCGAGCGGCTCAGGACGCTCGCCCGCGACGGCTATCTCGACCCCGGCGCGTTCGGCTATTCCGGCCGCCCCGAGCTGCGCGAGGCGCTGACCGACATACAGCCGCGCGCCGCCCCGTGCGCCGGCGTCGCCGGCGCCGATTAGCGTTCAGATCCCCGCTTCGTGGAACGCGCGCGCCCACATCGCGCAGATGTCGGAGCGCACGATGTCGGCGTAGCCGAACTCGATCACCGGGACCGGCAGGCCGGAGCGCGCGACGAGATCGAGCACGACGGCAAGGCCCGACGTCTCCTGGATGTCGCTCTGGCCGGCGTCGCCGTTGACCACGACGCGGCAATCCTCGCCGATGCGGGTGAGGAACATCTTCATTTGCGCCGCGGTCGCGTTCTGCGCCTCGTCGAGCAGCACGAAGGCGTTGCGCCAGGAGCGGCCGCGCATCACTTCGAACGGCGCCATTTCGATTGCGCCGTTCTTGCGCGCGATGTCGAACGCCGCCGCGCCCATCCGCTCGCGCAGAGCGTCGAGCACGGGGGCGGCCCAGGGCGCGAACTTGTCGTCGAGCGAACCGGGGAAGAAGCCTAGCGAACGGCCGCAGGGCGCGTTGGGGCGGGTCAGGATGATGCGCGCGATCTGGCCGGAGCGATAGAGATCGGCGGCGAAGGCGGCGGCGATCCAGGTCTTGCCGGAGCCGGCGGGTCCAAGGGCGATGACTTGAGGGGAGGAGCGCAGGGCGTCAAGATAATCGGCCTGGGCGGCGTTGAGCGGGCGGATGGGCGGGGCCGTTCGCTCGGCCTGATGTTTGGGTTTGGGAAGCGGGATGATCTCAGCGCTTTCTGCATATCGGCCGATGCGACGCTTGGGTCTCGCGCTTCGCTTGGTCAATGTCTTCATCCCCTCGGCTTGAAGGTGAGCGCGCGATTCCGTCGAGCGCCGCGCTCACGCGCTCGTTTGACTTGGCATTGGCAGGTTTTGACTTGGTGTCGGCAGGAGTTGGATTGGTATTGGCAGGTGTAGGAACGGGCCGCGCACGCGAGGGCGGAGTCAACGGGGAGGCTTATGCGTCTATCCGCTACGCCCATCGCGAATCTTTCTCCGGCCGACTCAATGTCGTCAGAATTGGTCGATTCGTGCAACAGTTTTGTGGATCAATGATCCGTAAGCTCCAAGGTTCCCGGAAGTTCTGAAGGCGCGGTTAAGGGCGCGGTCAAGGGCGCGGGTAAATGTCGCCGGCCTCGCACAGGGCGGCGAACGGCGCGGCGACGAGGGCTAGAGACCTCCTGGCGCGTCCTCTATCGCGGTGATGTGCGGCATGTTAACTCTTTTCACCCGCCGACGCGGCGCATGGGTGCGACCTTTTGCGTTTTCACCGCGCTTTTTGCGGATAGAGTGCAGCGGCGAGCGAACCAGGGAGTGGTTTTCATGTCTAGAATCAGCGTGTGGGCGATCGGGCTGGCGGGGGTGCTGGCGATGGCCGCGCCGTCGCATGCGGCCATGCTGGGCGAGGCGGCCCCCGCGGCGCGTTCGACGCTTACCCAGCCGGTGCAATTCCCGTTCCCGAACCCGCTCGACTTCCTGATCGGCGGCCGCCAGTACTGCTGGTACGACGACGGCTGGCGCGGCCCGGGCTGGTACTGGTGCGGCTACGGCTATCGCGAAGGCTATGGCTGGGGCGGCGGTGAGGAGTGGGGCTACGGGCACGGCTGGCGTGAGCATCGTCACGAACGCGACTGGCGCGACCACGGCGGCGGGGGCGGCGAGGACGGCGGCGGCGGCGAGCGCCACCATGAGGGCGGCCGCCCCGGCGGCGGCGGCGGCGAGCGCCATCATGAGGGCGGCCACCCCGGCGGCGGCGAGCGCCACGAGGGCGGCGGCTTCCCCGGCGGCCACCCCGGCGGCGGCGGTGGCGGAAACCACCCCGGCGGCGGCGGCGGCCACCCCGGCGGTGAGCACCACAATCCGTAACGGCGCCGACTGAACGGCGAGATTGCGCCGGCGGCCGGCCACAGTCGGCCCGCCGGCGCGCAGAACGGCGAGCGAACCCTCGGGAGATGCGCCATGGCGTCTTTTGCGCCGCCGCCCCCGGGCGGCTGCTGCAATTTGGCGCAAATCCGGCAACAAATCCGGCCGAGCCGCGTTTAATCGCTTGAGCCTCGAACCGTGAGGCGGCTCGCAAGGATTGTTCTCATGCTTTCAAGATCCAGTCTGGCTCTGGCGGCCGCGTTGGCGCTGGCCGGGGCGTCCACTTCCGCTGGCGCGGCGATGCTCGTCGACGGCCTCAATCCGGCGCCGCCTCCCTCCGTCGAACTGGCGCAGTTCGGCATAGGCCCGGGCGGCTTCTTCTTCGGCGGCCGCAACTATTGCTGGTATGGCGACGGCTGGCGCGGTCCCGGCTGGTACTGGTGCGGCTATGCTTACCGTACCGGTTACGGCTGGGGCGGCGGCGATGGATGGCGGGGTCGCTATCACGGCGGCCGGCGTGGCGGAAACGGCGGCGGCATGGGCGAGGGT
>Ga0181528_10000071_pt1 | contig 92094 bp, 79 predicted proteins | sample PEATcosm2014_Bin_47_FD_119742 | JGI IMG/M metagenome (GOLD analysis project Ga0181528, IMG submission 119742) | Peatland microbial communities from MTU Mesocosm Facility, Houghton, MI, USA - PEATcosm2014_Bin10_10_metaG | ecosystem: Environmental > Terrestrial > Soil > Wetlands > Peat | place... | reverse complement strand
TAGCGCCACTTCTTTACCGTGCTCACGCAGGTATCCACCAGGATTGGGTTGCCGCCCACGACGTTTATGTCACGCACGGTGCCATCGGCCGTGACCTTTACCCAGAGCTGCACCACTCCGCGGATGGAGAGCCTGCGCGCCAGTTCCGGGTACTCCGGGCGTGGGGCCAGGCGCGCCTTGCGCAGACTGCCGCCGGATCCAGTCTCCTGCGCGCGGCCCGCAACGGGCGCAAATGCAAGACAACAGAGAAGAAAGAAGAGGGGAAGAGAGCGAAAACGTACGTGCAGCATGACGGATGACTACCTTGGCGGCGTTACTTCGCCGCGTAACTGGACATCGCCGGAAGGACCACCCGGCCATGTCCTATCATGCTTCAAAGTCGTCATACAGGATAATTACGAAGGTCGAAGCGCGTGGCCCATGGGACATGTACCTTCGGTTTTACTCTGTGCGCGGGATCACTGCCTTTGAAGCCAGGTTTTCATGAAGCGTTTTCCGCGGAGTGCTTTTAAAGCCGCGCCCGGTCATTTATTCTGGTTAAACGAGTTCATTCCATACGAGGTGTTTCTTGTCCCATCACGACCCGCAAGGCGAAGGCTCCGGCATTGAGCGCGAGCTGCACGACCCGATTTCCGACAAACTGGTAGCGCTCGAACCGCTCGATCTTTCCAAGGTCCACACTGTGGACGACCTGGTGCGCGCCATGGGCCGCACGGCCTTTACCGGACGCCAGATCGGCCAGGCAGCCGACGTGCTGGAGGCCATGGCCCGCGACAAGGAGGCCTTCATCGTGATGACCCTGGCCGGAGCCATGACGGTGGCCAAGCAGGGCTTGATCGTCACCGATTTGATTGACGCCGGCATCGTCAAAGCCATCGTCAGCACCGGAGCCCTGATGGCTCACGGACTGGTGGAAGCGGCCGGCAAGAGCCACTTTGTGTGGGACGAAAAGCTTAACGACGTGGAACTGTACGAGGCCGGCTACAACCGCGTGTATGACACGCTGGAGCCGGAGTCGAACCTGAACTTCGTCGAGGGTATCGTCAGCCAGATGCTGGAGAAGTGGGACGCCAGCGAAGTGCTGTGCAGCTACAAGTTCACCCACGCCATCGGCAAATATCTCAGCGAGCATGCCGAAGGCCGCGGCATTCTGCGCTCGGCCTACGAGAAGGGCGTCAGCGTTTACATCCCGGCCTTTACCGACAGCGAAATGGGTCTGGACGTGGCACTGCACAACCGCAAGCGCATCAAGGAAGGCCGCGAGCCCATTCGCTTTGATCCCTTCCTCGACCTCAACCACTTTGCCGAGAAGAACCTGCTGCAATCGCGGCTGGGCATCTTCACCATCGGCGGCGGCGTGCCGCGCAACTGGACGCAGCAGTTCGGGCCGTACATCGAGTTGCGCCATCGCCGCGGCGGCGAGGATCTGCCGCTCAAGCGCTATCACTACGGTTTGCGCATCTGTCCGGAGCCGGTGCACTGGGGCGGACTGAGCGGCTCGCCTTACAGCGAGGCCATCAGCTGGGGCAAGTTCGTGCCACCGGCTGAGGGCGGCAAGTTCGCCGAGGTCTTTGACGATGCCACCGTGGCGCTGCCCTTGGTGGCCGGAGCGGTGCTGGAGCGGCTGAAGAAGAAGTAGAGTTATGCGTTCTGCGCGGAGGCCTGCCCACATCGGCAGGCCTCTTCGTTTTGTTCGCAGCGTTTTGGATGTTCATCATCCTTTCATCTGCGCCCGCAAAACACGCCCACGCCGGCTGCTACGATGGCAGCACGGAGAAGGGAAGTAATGGCGGATTGGCGCGATAACCCCGGGCATAACAACCCTTGGGGTAATAATCTATTGACGCGGGCAATGCGACGGCTCTCGCCGCCCGAGCGGAGGACGTCCGCTGCATCGAATTCTGCCGAGCCACCGCCTGACTACGATCGCCTGGCGATTCCGCACAGCTTTAAGCCGCAAATGAGCGTCGTGGAGGCCATCTTCGCCGCCTTGGGCATGTTCCTGCGCATCGTGCTCAGCTCGCTGCTCTTCGCCGTATGGGGTGCGTGCAGCCTGATGGCACGCAGCCGGATTCCCAGCCTTTTTCTGCGCCTTCCCGTGCTGGCCGTTCTGCTGGCGCTGTTTGTGCTTGGCCTGGCGCTGCTGGTGGTTGCCACCCGCTGGGTGATGCACGGTGCCGCCCTTCTGCGCCAATAGCTTCCGCGCGATTTGCCAAATGCTCACAGTTTTGCAACACGCCTTTCACACTCGCCCGCTACGATTTGCGGACGGCGTAATGGAGGGAAAATGGAACTGTTCGGGCAAACTCTGACCTTGGGCAGCGGGATATTCTTGCTGCTAGCGCTGGGCATGGCGCTCAGCTTCGAGTTCGTCAACGGCTTTCACGACACGGCAAACGCTGTCGCCACGGTTATTTACACGCACTCGCTGCGTCCGTGGATTGCGGTCATCTGGTCGGGCTGCTGGAACCTGATCGGCGTGCTGACCTCGAGTGGCGCGGTCGCCTTTGGCGTGCTGGCCCTGTTGCCCGTGGAACTGGTGCTGAACGTCGGCTCCGGCGCGGGTTTCGCCATGGTCTTCGCGCTGCTGATCTCGGCCATTCTATGGAACCTGGGCACCTGGTACCTGGGGCTGCCGGCATCAAGCTCTCACACCCTGATCGGCGCCATCCTCGGCGTCGGACTGGCGAACTCCTGGGTCAACGGCGCGCGCACCTTCGGCGAGGGCGTCAACTGGGCCAAGGCCAGCGAGGTCGGCGCCTCGCTGCTGATCTCTCCGATTGTCGGCTTCTGCTGCGCCGCGCTGCTGCTGCTGCTCAGCAAAGCCCTCATCAAGAAGCCGGAACTTTACACCGCGCCGGACAAAGACAAGGCACCTCCGCTGTGGATTCGCGGCCTGCTGGTGCTGACCTGCACGGGCGTCAGCTTCGCGCACGGCTCCAATGACGGACAGAAGGGCATGGGCCTGATGATGCTGATTCTGGTCGGTATCCTGCCGCTGACTTTCGCCGTCAACCTCGCGACCAGTCCTGCGGCCATTGTGGACCTGGCGGCCACCACGCAGACCATCTCCTTCCAGATGGATCGTCACTCACCGGGTGTGGCCATGGCCGGCAAGCAGGTCGCCTCCGACGAGCTGAGCGCCTACCTGAAGACCAACGGCAAGCTGAACGAGCGCACCTTTGCCGCCATCGGTACCAAGTGCCGCGAGATCTCCGATGCCCTGGACGGCAAGAAGAGTCTGAACGAGCTGAGCGCCGAAGACCGCCGCACCCTGCGCAGCGATCTCTATCTGACCAGCGAAGCCCTCGGCAAGCTGATCAAGCATAAGGAGATTCAAGACCCCGCTGAATTGAAGAGCGCGGCCCGGCTGAAGGGCAACATGGACAAGCTGACCAAGTTCATTCCCATCTGGGTGAAGGTGGCCGTCGCAATGGCACTCGGGCTGGGCACCATGATCGGCTGGAAGCGCATCGTGGTCACCGTGGGCGAAAAGATCGGCAAGGAGCACCTGACCTACGCGCAAGGCGCCGCCGCCGAACTTGTTGCCATGGGCACCATCATGGCCGCCGACCACATGGGACTTCCAGTCAGTACCACTCACGTGCTTTCCAGCGGCGTGGCCGGAACCATGGCGGCTAATCGCAGCGGCCTGCAAATGGACACCCTGCGCAATCTGCTGCTGGCCTGGGTGCTGACGCTTCCGGTCTGCGTGCTGCTGGGCGCCGGAGTCTTCAGCTTCGCCTTCAACGTGCTGCTGCGCATGGGAATCCACTAAACGGTGGATTGCCGGAGCATGCAGTAGCGGACAAAACGATTTTCCCCTGTGCGGTACTTTGCCGTCCGTGGCCCTCGAGTCACGGGCGGTTATTTTTGCGAGGATTGCCAGCACGTAAAAAGGCCCCGGATCTCCGGGGCCTGATTCATTGCCAGTTGCGAATTACTCGAAGATCAAAATGGCTGCGGCGATGGTGGTCGTCCACAGGCCTTTCTTGTCGCCCACCGCGCTCTGCGTGATGTTCGAAGTGCTGACGATTTTATTCGACAGGCGGTAGACTTCCTTCTTCTCATCCCAGCTCTTGTCGGGATCAAACTCGACGTCGAGCGTGGTGGCGAGCATCTCGGCCGCAAGTTCCTCGGCGTAGTCGCCGGCCACCTGGTCGGTCTCGCCAAAGCTGTGATGCTCGCTCAGGTAGCCGTAGGTCTTGCTGTCCGCGGGGCGAGCCAGTCCAATACTGCTGGCAACCAGGCGGTGAGGCTCGCGGGTGGAGTTCTCAGCCACAACGGCAAACACCACCTCGCCGGGGTTCAAATGCTTCAAGCCCTGGGCGCGGTTCAGCAGTTTGCAGTTTGGCGGAAAGATGGACGAAACCCGCACCAGGTTCTGCGCGGCGATGCCGGCGTCACGCAGCGCCAGTTCGAACGAAGTCAAACGCTCTTTATGTTTCCCCACTCCCTTGGTCAGGAAGATGCGTTTGGGGACCATGTCTTTGCCCAATTCAGGTCACTCCTCTAGCAGAACATGCGCCGGCCCGGTTGGGGCTTTTGGCGGCCTTATCGAAAGTAAATGATTTGGGGGTGCGGCGCAATCAGGAATTGCCACGCGCGCGCTATTTCCGTACCGCCTGGGGAGTCTTTAACCGGACTGCAATATCAATAAAGGCCAGGGCCGCCCGGCTGAGCGCCTTGTCCTTGCGGAAGACCAGCGCCATGTCGCGGCGAATCTGCACATCGGCCAGCTTGACCACGGCGATGATGCCGAGGCGAAGGTCGCCCAGGGCGTTGGAGTGCGCGCAGAAGCCAATGCCTACGCCAGCGGCGACAAAGCGCTTCAGCAACTCGCTGCTGTCCAGCTCCATGCTGACGTTGACCTTCATGTTGCGCTCTTCGAACATCAGGTCAATGCTGTCGCGGGTGCGTCCCATCTTGGGCAGCAGCAGAGGATAGTCGGCGATCTGCGCCACCTGTATTTCCTTGAACTTGGAGAGCGGATGCCCGGTGGGGACGATCAACACCAGCTCGTCGCGATGCACGGGTACGGCCGTAATGCGCTTATCGGTGACCGGCATGGCGGCCACGCCGAAGTCGGCCGAGTTATCAATAATGCTCTCCAGAATTTCGCGGGTCTCCAGCCGCCGCACCGTGATGCCCACGTCCGGATAGCTGCGCTTGAACTCCGCGAAGACCTCGGGAAGGATGTGCAGACAACTGCCCTCATTGGCGGCCACTACGATTTCACCGCCGGGAACGCGTTCGGCCTCGGCCACGGCGCGCATGGCGGCCCGGCGGGCGTCGAGTGCGCTCTCCACGTAGACCAGGAAGATTTTACCCGCGGCCGTAATGCTGACCTTGCCGCCGGTGCGATCCAGCAGCCGGGCGCCGACCTCTTCTTCAATGGCGCGAATCTGGGCGCTGATGGCCGGCTGGGTGCGGAAGCGGCGTTCAGCGGCGCGCGAAAAGCTCAGGTTGCGCGCTACCTCCAGGAATGTCTCCAGCTGATCGAAATCCATCGCACCCTCATACGCAATCTGTTTGGCGGCCTTGTGACGGCTTGCGCCGCGGCCAGCCTACGGCTGCAACTTCCAGTGTAATCCAAGCAAGGCGCGACGGGGCGGTGTCTGAATTCCCATGCCACGAAATCTCAAGGCACGGTATGACCCCGGCGCGGTGATCATCCGCAAAGCTCTAGTACGATACTGCCCCGCGGATGGCGTCCCATCGGCGGCAGATAGCGTTATCGTGCTTGGTTTCTTGGCATTCGTCCAGAGAAAACTGTGGCCATCTCCGGTATGATTAACGCCGTGTGCCGCACCTGGCACAGAAGGGAATCGTACTTATGTCGCCGATTGCAGATGCCAGCCCCGCCAAGGTCCTCGAGTTCGCTCAGCAGCAGGGGGCGCAGATGTTTGACCTGCGCTTTACCGACCTGCATGGCCTCTGGCACCACATCTCCTATCCCATCTCCAAGCTCACGGTGGAATCGTTCCGCGACGGCTTCGGCATGGATGGCTCCTCCATTCGCGGCTGGGCCGCCATCCATGAGAGCGACATGCTGCTCATCCCGGATGCTTCGACCTGCGGCCTCGATCCCTTTGCCGAGGTGCCCACCCTCAGCCTGATCGCCGACGTGATTGATCCGGTGACGCGCCAGCGCTACGAGCGCGATCCGCGCTACATTGCCAGCAAGGCTGAAATGTATTTGGCCAGCACGGGACTGGCCGACGAAGCGATGTTCGGCGCTGAGGCCGAGTTCTTCCTCTTCGACAGTGTCAGCTTCGACCAGAAGCCCAACCAGGCCTTCTACTATCTTGACTCCGACGAGGGGCGCTGGAACTCTGCCCGCCGCGAAAACAATCTTGGCTATCGTCCGCGCTACGGCGAGGGCTACTTCCCGGTGCCGCCCACCGACCATTACCACGACCTGCGCACCGAGATGCTGCTGACCATGCGCGATGCCGGCCTCGACGTGGAGTGCCATCACCACGAGGTGGCCAGCGCCGGACAAAGCGAAATTGACCTGCACTACAGCACTCTTCTGCGCTCGGCCGACGCTATGATGCTCTACAAGTACATTGTGCGGAACGTGGCGCGCGCCCACGGCAAGAGTGCCACCTTCATGCCGAAGCCCGTTTTTGGAGACAACGGCAACAGCATGCACACTCATCAATCCCTTTGGAAGGATGGCCGTCCGCTCTTCTTCGGCGATGGCTATGCGGGCTTGAGCGAGACGGCTCTGTGGTACATCGGCGGGTTGATCAAACACGGCCCCGCGCTGGCGGCCTTAGTCTCACCCACCACCAACAGCTACAAGCGCCTCTCGGCTGCACTGGAGGCACCGGTGAACCTGGCCTACTCGCGACGCAACCGCTCGGCCGCCTGCCGAATTCCCATGTACTCCTCTGCGCCGGAGGCCAAGCGCGTCGAGTATCGTCCGCCGGACCCAAGCGCCAATCCGTACATCGCGTTTTCGGCCATGCTCATGGCCGGACTCGACGGCATTGAGAACCGCCTCGACCCCGGCTCGCCGCTCGACAAGGACATCTACGATCTTGGTCCCGAGGAGTTGCAGCGCGTGCCGTCCATTCCGCCCACGCTTGATCAGGCTTTGGAAGCGCTCAGCGTGGACTACCAGTTCCTGCTGAAGGGCGACGTGTTTACCGAGGACATGCTGGAAACCTACATCGCCTACAAGCGCGAGAAGGAAGTGAACGCCCTGCGCCTGCGTCCGCATCCTTATGAGTTTTCCATGTACTACGACGTGTAAATAAGTAACCGTAGAATCAACGAGATAGAATTTTTTCAGATTTGTGGTACACAGGTGGCACACGGGTTATACACAAGTGTTAAATCGTCTTTACCGTAGAGAAGCACGATGACACACATCGTGAGGAGAAAGCATTATGCGGCGAACCGTACTTGCTGTCGTACTGATGTTGAGCGTTGGCCTAATGTCGCCTTTGATGGCGAAGAACAAGGGAACGTCGAAGGACATGAGGGACGCGCATGCCATTTATATTGGCTGGGTGGACATGAGCGCCGATGATTACCGCAAGCAGGGCTATTCCAGCCGGGAGCAGTACCAGGCTGTGCTCGACGGAGCAAACATCGGTTTCCAGAAAGACCTTCAATCAAGACTGTCAGGGCGAACCGTGAATGCGGCAAAAAAGAGCAGCGACACGGACGCGGCTGGCAATGATGTTTACATTAAGTTTTCCGATGCATATTACGACCGCGGATATCGCTTGCATGTTGCGGTGCACTTTATCGATGTGAAGACCAACGCAGAAATAGGCTCGATTCCACTGACGCGCCATGGCGCGCATCTCTGTGGGTTCGAAGGCTGCCTGAATAAAGAGTTGGAGGAAGTCAGCAAAGAGATCAGCGAACAGTTTGGCGCGAAGTAGCCACGAGTTCGCCGTGCACTCTGCGGGATTCTCAAGATCGGAATCCCGCAGAGTATTTCCCCTCGTTTATTCGATTGCTGTCGGCTCTTCTCGTGCCGCCAAGCGCTTGCGCCACGGGAATGGCAAGCGCTGCTTGAGCAAGCTCCACGCGGTATCCTGGTACGGTTCGGAGTGGTTGCCATATACCGGATGGTATGTTTCCATCCGTTTTCGGCCAGGAATTTCTATTCCAAAATCATTCAACTGCAGGAACTGCCGCATTTGGAGCTTGTAGCGACCCTCTACGCCGAGGACTAGCTCCAGTAGCCGCTCGTTCATCCAAATGACGTGGCGCAACCCGAACTCCCATAGGTATGTGTACCCCTTAAAGTACTTCCAGTCCGCTTTTGTGGCGCGCCACATGCCAATCACTTCTCTGCGGATCTTCCAGCGGACAAAATTGAGTTCTTCGGGCTCAAGTTGTGAGGTGCGTACGTTGCTAAAGTAGCCGTCATACCAGCGGAAGTCGGAGAGGTTCGCTACCCTGCCGGAGGCGATCATCTCTTCACGGAGCGGAGTCTTCGGATATGGCGTCATGATCTGGTCCATGACGCTGGTGATGCCCATACTTTTTATGAACTGATAGTTTTCACGAATGCTCTGCGGATCGTCGTCTGGACAACCGTTGATGATGCCGGCGATGACGATAATGTTCTCCTGTTGCAGGGCCGTTACGCCACGACGAATCGTATCCAGAGTGTTGGGTTTGTGCATGCTCTTGAGGTTCTTGGTGGAAGCATTCTCAATGCCGAGGAAGATGGAGACAAATCCTGCTTGAGCCATTTTGGCTGCAACATCCGGTCGTTGAGCAAACCCAATGGGGCTGGCCTGTGTCGTGAACATCACATCCTTCAGCTTTAGCTTGATGACTCCCTCACAGAGCCTCTCAAAGCGCTCCATGTCCAAGGTGATGTTGTCATCGGTACAGAAGATGTGACGAGCTCCTCGGCGGTATGCGTCTTCGATGTCGGCCAGAACGCGCTCAAGCGGAAAGACGCGGAATGAGCGGCCGTACATCTCGCGGATACTGCAGAAGTTGCATAGGTGAAGACAGCCTCGCGAGGTTTCCACCACATCAGCGGGGCGAAAGTACATATGGAATCCACGCTCCAGCCGCTTGTCCCGCGCAGGTATGCGTATTTTGTTCAGGTCCTCAAGGGGCCGCGCAGGATTATGACGGAAGCCTTCTCCATTGTGATAGGAGAGCCCCGCAACCCTATCGTATCCCCCTCGGGCTTCAATGCAATCAAGGAGTTCACCGAAAGCGAAATCACCTTCTCCTCGGACCAGATAATCCCAGTATTGTGCGTCAGGGCCAGCCCCAATGCTGTCGGAAAACAGTGTGGCGTGGTATCCCCCGAGCACTGTCTTGATTCGGCTATTGAATTGCCGAGTGAGGTGCGCCAAAGCCACCGTCGTCTCATACTGGAAGGTCATGGACGTAAAACCGACGACGTCCGGCTTAAATTCACGCAGGATGTCCATGTACCGCTGCACCGCTCCGCGGCGTCGGATAACTAAATCGGCTACACGAACATCGTGATTGTCGATCTGACCTGCGATTGTGGCCATGGCAACGCTGGGTGGCTCCCACTGGCGGCGTGGCACCCAAGGCGATGTTGCGGGGCTTTGAACTAGTAGTGCCTTCATTGAACCTTCCCGTCTTCCACTTTCGCGAGATGAAACTCGAACATCGGTGCCAACACGCTGCGCCAATACTTCCAGGTGTGCGCACCTATTGAGGTATGCCATTCATGCGGAACACCAAGAGCAGCCAACTCTTCATGCAAGTTCTGCATACTTGGAAAGAGGCGATCATCAGAGCCGCATGCAAGAAAAAGTGCAGGCCTACTCCCAGGAACTACCACCGTGTTCTGATCTCGGTCTCGCTGTACTACAGGCTGAACACTCTGGTCAGGCCACAGACTCCAATGTGGGTCTGCAAAACCACTGATAATGCTCACAGAACCAAACCGACCAGGATAGTGGCGTGCTACATCCAAGGAAAGATAGCCGCCAAATGAGAAGCCACCCACTGCCCAGTGCTGTCGGTCCAGGGGGACATGGTAGCGTTGCGAGACAAGCTCCGGGATCTCTTCGGCAATTAGATTCAAATAAGGAGGAAACGGAATTCGGCGGCGCTCGCTCAATCGCACGAATCGAAAACGGACATCCGGCATGATGACCACTGCCTGACGAAGTTCATTGCGCGCAAGAAGCTCATCGTAAACCTCGTTCACCTTGAGATGTTTCAGGAGGTACTCCGGTCGATCAGCCCAACCGTGGTTGAGAATAAACACGTCAGTCGGTTGAGAGTGTGGAACCATTGCAAGGAAGAACCGTGGTTCTTTCAATGCCTCGGAGTAGAACCGTACACGTTCTACGGTGAATTGAGATTGTTCGGAGACGCGCTCAGCCTGCAATTGGCCAGGCGAAATGGGAATCTTCTCAAATGGCTCTTTATGAAGACGAAGACAACCGGCCAGCAGCAATGTAGGCAGCAGAGCAAGGCCTGGCATCACCGATCGCTTGCTCATACTCCCACCTATCGCTCTGCAACCGTGCGGTGTGAGACCGCCTCCAGCTCTGCGAGCTTCTTGCGGACAAGTCCATCGATGAGATTAATAGTGTCAAGATTATCCATATCCACTTCACGGGGCAAGAACTCGACACCAAAATGCCCCTCTAAAAAAGCCACCATACCCAGCATGCCAAGCGAATCAATCAACCCACGGGTAACTAGAGGTGTATCATCGCGCAATCCGGTATTCGGGATATAAGAAGGATAGGTTTCAGTAATGTAATTACGAACTTCAGTCTTTATGTCCACGCTCAAGATCTCCTGTCAAACTAGCCAATGCAATGTAATCAATCTTCCCCCGCCCTCCTCTTGGCAGGACATCTATGATGATAACCCTATCCGGCAGCATGTATGCTGGCAGAATCTGGGAGCAATGGTCCCTGGCTTCGGCAGCAGAGAGGATCTCACCGCTACGCAGACTCACGAAGGCCACAAGAAACGATTCCACCGCAACCGCCGCAGCCTCCGCTACCTTCTCATGCCGCGCTAGCGCCCGCTCTATCTCGCCCAGTTCAATACGAAAGCCTCTGCGCTTAATCTGTCGGTCCATACGCCCAAGGAACAGAAGATCGCCTTCTTCTGAGACAGACACCCTATCTCCGGTGCTGTAATAGAGCTGGTCGCCAATCCGGCGGAAAACGCGCTCTGTCTCATCTCGTTTGTTCCAATACCCAATCATCAAAGAATCACCTCCGGCGAGCAATTCTCCGGTGGATTTATCCAGCATAACTTTGGCGTAGGGACAGGCACGGCCAATGGGGAGCGGATTTGTTCCATCAAAACCGGCAGGGACATACGCCCACGTGACAACATTTGTCTCGGTGGGGCCGTAGAGGTTGGCGAGCATGACTCCGGGCAAAGATCTTTGAAGGCTGGAAATGCCCGGTGCTGGAAATACTTCTCCAGCGAAAAGCACAAGTCTCAGGTTGGGATAGCTAAATTCGCCCAGGCGGCCACCCTGATCCATGCCGCTCAGAATTGACGGAACGGAATACCAGCATGTGATGTGCAATTCCCGCAGCGCTTGCACCAGAAACCGGGGCATCCAGACGATGTTCTCCGAGAGGATTACACACGTGGCGCCACGCAATGCCATGTTGAAAATGTCGAAGGTAGAAAGATCAAAGCCAAGCGGTGACGGGCAAGCAATGCGGTCGGCCTCGGTGATGTGGAACTCTTCGGCGGACCATCGCACAAAGGCCGCCACGGCATTGTGGGTGAGGACGACACCCTTACAGCGTCCCGTGGAACCGGAAGTGAACAAGATCAGTGCCGGAGCGGCTGGATCTAGACGTGGTAACGTGGAGAAAGTACCGGCCGAGCTGGTAGAAGCATCGAGCCTAACTCCTCTCAGGCGATCCGTAATCCTCAGTCCTTCGTTTTCCTCCGTGATCACCAGCCGTGGCGAGCACTGGCCAATAGTCTCCTCAATTCGCTCTTTCGGCCAGCGTGGGTGGAGAGGGACATAAACTGCACCTGCAAAAAGACTTGCAAACAAAGCAACAATTGCGTCTGTGTTCTTACGGCAAACCAGAACAACGCGCTCTTGAGGCAGTAACCCTGCCTCCACAAATCGCATGGCCAGTGCGAGAGATCGGCGAAGGAGACTGTCGAATGTTGTAGTGTCCTCGTCCTCTACAACAGCGATTGCGTCCGGAGTGCGGGCGGCAGTGTTCCGCAGCCACTCCGAAAGCACGCTTGGCTCAGGCCCGGGCAAGCGTCACACCCCATGTAAATCCAATGCCGGCCGAGGCGAAGAGGAGCAATTCGCCGGGATGAATCAAGCCGCGCTCCTGCATATACACGTAGTTGATAATGAGATCACTGGCAAAGGTGTGACCAAGTTCAGCCATGGGTGTCGGTGGCAACCCACCCTCTGGTAGACCAACGGTTCTGCGGAAACCATCGCGATCGCGAGCACTGATATTAGAGTAGATAAAATGGCTTACGTCGCGCACCCCCAACGAAGCTGCTTCGAGCACCTTGGTTGTCAGGCGATGGAAGTTGAGATAGTAGATAGGCATCACCTTGTGCTCGATGCAGAGTGCGTCTGCTTTCAGTTCGAGACCGTGCTCGCTTTGGACAACGCTGATGGCGTTATGTAGATGCCCAAGAGTCAACGCCTGCGTCCCCAGCAGCAGAGGGCCCTCCATGCCATCACGGCTCAGCAGCATTGCACTTGCGCCATCGCCTTGCACCGTGACTGGAAGCAGCGAGCGATTACCTTCAGGCGCCATGTCAGCCGTTACAAGCAGGACTGTTCGAATGTTCTCATCTACATGCATCCATCCAAGAGCAGTCTTGATAGCAGTATGCAGAGCACCGCAGCCACCAGCCTTGAAGCTAAGCTGCATGGCGTGTTCCGCTCCCAGCTCGGCACAAAGGCGATTCGCAAACGACAGTGACTGCGGATAGCTTCCGGGGAAAGTGCTGAAATCAATAATCAGGTCGAGGTCGCGATGCTCAAGTCCACCGCGCTTAAGTGCACTGGAGGCGGCCTTCAGCGCGAGATCGTAGAGTTGGGTTGTCCGGCAAACACGCAGGTTACAGAGTCCGAGGCCTTGCATCGCTCTTTGGCGAGAAAGGGGAGTCAGCGGTGCAAGTGTCTGCTCAACACGCACACTTTCACGCTCAAGAACCTCATCTACACTTTCGATCTCATCTGGAAGGGCACAGGCGGCCGACGCAATCCGGACATTCATACGGGCAATACCTCCAGTCGCACAGCCGCATGTCCGTGTGCTCCAGACGTGCCTAGCATGAGCGCATTCTCGCTCCGTTCTAGTCCTCGCATTGCGAGAATGAGGTGAAAGAGTCCACCCGTGTCAGCCAAACCGGCGGCGAATCGTTCGGGTGGGATGGACTGCGCTTGGGGACCAATGAACTTACCGGCGGAATTGGCCGAAATGCAGTTGGCGCACGGTTCACCATTGCAAGTACAGATCACAAGAGTAGGCTGCCAATTATCCATTAACCGCCGAACGTCAATCAATGTGTCGCCGCCAGAAGCCCAGTGTCCGTCAATAAGCCGAGCGTAAGGGCTAGTGAAGTTGCGGCCCTGGCCTTCCATGACGATTGCCGCCATTCCTTCGCTTGGGATAAACCCAGCTGCAGAGTTTGTTGGCTCAATTGAGAAGCACTCAGGTGAGAGCACTCCAGCTTGTTCATACCATTGGTAGATGGCTTGTGTCAGTACATCCCCCGCCAGAACAATCGCTATGTCTGCATGTCCGTGGCGGAGCAGGCTGGCCGCTTGCAACAACGCGCTCTCTGCCCCAAAACTCTTTGCAGCCACGGTGATATTGGGGCCTCGCAGTTGATGAAAAAGGGCCACATGGCTGGCCGGGGAGTTGGCCAGCGTCTCAGGAAACAGGATGGGATCGGTTGCGGCCCAGCCTCTTGTAGCAGCACTGTGGAGAAAGGCTTCGGTGAGTTCAACACAGCCAAAGTTGGTAGACAAAACAATAGCAACACGTGAACGATTCACCTGCGCCAGATCGATTCCTGCATCTTGAATGGCAAGCGAAGAAGCCACTAGCGCCCAGGTGGAAAGACGATCCAGACGACGCGTTTTGATTCCCGGCACAAACTGGGCCGGGCGGAACGGCTCCACCGTATAGGCACGTCTCGCCTCCGCATTCTCCCAGTGTGTGATTAGTCGCGCTTCTAACGGCGACTTAGGAATCACTCCCGAGAAGACGCCATAGGGGCTAACCGAACCGATTCCGGTGAGATAGAGGGGGATCATGCCGGCTCCCCTCCGTTGCCTGCTACGCCCTCGTGCCCCTCCGGGGAATATTCCGAGAATACCAGTGCCGCATTACTGCCGCCGAAACCGGCGGAAACCGACATCGCATAGGGTACAGGCCTTCGCTGTACTTCACCGCTAAGCAAATTGACGCGCGAACTTTCAATGTGAGCTGACAGACGCAGGGTAGGGAAGAGCACGTCATTTCGGATTGCGGCAACTGTAATCCCAGCTTCCAGAGCACCCGCAGCACCCAAGCAATGTCCAGTATATGATTTGGTCGAAGATACTGGCACAGGCTCTCGCCGCGCTGCAAAGGCCAATTCATAGGCGTGCATCTCGGCAATGTCGTTAAGCGGGGTGCCTGTGCCGTGGGCGTTCACATAGCCGATTTGATCAGGCCCAACACCCGCCATCAAAAGCGCGGTGGTTATGCAACCTGCGAGGCCCAAGCCGTCCTTGTGTGGCGCCGTGTGGTGTGAGGCGTCATTGCTCATTGCCCAACCGCGCAGGACAGCCAAAATGGGCGCACCGCGCTCCTGTGCGTGGGCCAGCGTCTCCAAAGCCAACACCGCTGCGGCTTCGCCCAGATTCAACCCTTTGCGAGCTTGGTCAAATGGACGGCATAGGTTAGGATCCAACGCACGGAGCGAGTTGAACCCGCTCAACGTGAATGGACACAGTGCGTCGCTGCCGCCAGCAAACATGAGAGGAGCCGCACCATCCAAGAGTAGATTTGCAGCCAAAGCAATGGACAGCGCCCCGGAAGCGCAGGCTACCGATACCGCACAGCGCGGTCCATTTGATCCAAGTTGCTCGCCTACGGAATCCGCTACGCGATTGACAGGATATGTCGCTGCCCGCATCAGGCCGGTGCCATGGTACCAAGCGGTAGGGTTTTCTGCGATCCCAGGATCTAGTTCGCAAAGTCCACCGACCGTGCTTGCCATCACGACTCCACTTTCGCGCAAAAGCTTTTCGTTTGCGTCTAGCCTGGCCACAGCATCATGTGCAGCAGCGATCGCAAGGCGGTCGGTCCGGGAGTAGTGCACCGACGCAGAGTCGGGGATGTTCGGTAATTCACGAACCGGTGCCACTGAACCGGCGAAACCCTCGTAGAATCCGTCAGCGGGCACAATGCAGCCTTGGCCGGCGATTAGAGCATTTGCTAGTGCCGACATACCCAGACCGTATGGGCTGATTACACCAATGCTGGTCACAACTATGGTTTGCTTCGGGTCACTCACGGATCTTGAACCGGCCAGAAGGAGAAAAAGTTCAGCCATTGATCATAGTAGACTACCAATCTCTGCTCAAGCAATTGGACAGCCGAAGCTAGGGCCTTTTGCTGCTCGACTGCGTCATCGGCGAAAGGGTCCATATGGATTGGCTCGCCTGCCAGTACACGATACCGAAGCCAGCTTTCCCTAACGACAAATCCCGGTAGTATAGGTGCTCCAGACACTCGCGCCAGCAAGAACGGGCCAAACGGAAACAGTGCATCCCGGCCAAAGAAACGGATGGGTGCGCTATGGCGAGGATGGTATACGCGGTCCCCTTGAATGGCGACAATTTCGTTTCTGCGAAGTGCCTGAAGAAGCTCTAGAGAGGCGCGAGCGCCTGCCCGAAGGTCCACAATTCTTAGCTGTTTGCTCGCCATCTTGTCACGTAGGAAGAGTTCGGCTGGGCTGTCCTCGACCACGCGGGCAACATTTACAGGGCGATTGTGCAGTTCAAGCAGACGTGCTGCGAACTCGAAGTTTCCCAAATGAGCGGTCCAGACAATAACGCCCTTACCGTCAGCCAAACAGTCCTCAATCGTCTTGGCGGCAGCGTCACCATCGACCAGCATTGAGAGGAGCTGAGGATGGCTTGCTCCCGGAACAAAACAGTAAGAAACCATCAGATCGCAAAATGAATAGAAAACACGATACACCTTCCAGTAGAGGTGTAGACCGCTCAGACCGATCTGACGGAGGTTGGCCGTCACGGCCTGTCGCTCCTGCTTCAGCATCCATGAAAATACGAGGGCGGTGACCGCGGCAAGCGGAGGATGAAGAAAACGCGGCAGTTTGGGCATGGCCCAAAATATGAGTTGGTGTGACGAAACCGTGTGGAAACGGTGGTGGTACCAACGCATCAATCACCACCTGCGATCAACAATTCTCCCACGTCGTGAATCTGCCGCCGGTTGAGGACTGAGTACATGTGGAGTATCTCGACGTCCGCATACCCAATGGAACGCAATGTGCGTACCGCACCATCCACTGCGGAAGGGTTTTTGAGGCCAAAGCGGCGATGGTACTCAATCTGGATGTCAAACATGTCCTGCCGGGAAAGTGTCGGAGTGCCCGTGGGCAGATCGTTGTATGAGTAGCGGCTGGTCGCAGCCAGGCGTTCAGCATCCCACCCCGCATCCACTGCCTGCCGATTGATCTCGCAACCAGGAAAGAAGCGAAGGCAGAAGTGATACGGCATGAGCGATGGTTTGGGCAACTCGCCAAGCCAGTCGAGGGTGCGTTGGGCGAGCGCGCGTGTCTCGGTGGGAAAGCCATACATCGTAGAGATATTCACCGCGACGTTTTGGGCCTGTGTGTAAGCAATGATTCGCCGGGCTTTCTCAAGATTCAGGTTCTTTCTCACCAACTGCTGAATCTCCTCAGCCGCAGACTCGACAGCGTAGGTGAACCAAATGGCGCCGGCCTCAAGGGCGTGGTCTACGAATCGTTCGCTGGTGATGTCTGCCCGCAGACCGTTGACAAAGTAGAGTCGAATTTTAAGACCAGAGGCAACGATCTTCTTGAACAGCTCGATGGATCGCTGCAGATTCACGTTGAAGATGTCGTCGATGATGTAAAAGTCGAATATTCCGTGGCGTTCGTTTAGCTCTACAATCTCGCGAAAGATATTTTCCGCCGAGCGCAGCCGTACATCCTTCCAGTGGCTGAAGCAAAATGTGCAGTTATATACGCAGCCCCGGCTGGTCAGTAATATTCCTTGACGCCGGTGGTTGTACGCGTAGCTCAAGTGCTGTTCGTAAACGGCTAGATCTACCAGATCGTAAGCAGGAGTCGGCACGGTATCCAGATTGGCGATCTCCGCCTGGCCTTGATTCTCGATGATCTTATCTCCGCAGCGATAGAAGGCTCCATCAATGGAAGCCATCGGCACACCCGAGAGAATTCGAGTAAGAGCCTGTTCACCTTCTCCTCGCACTGCCGCATGCAGTTCGGGAACCTCGTCGAAGATGCGCTGCTGGTAGGCCTCCACGATCGGGCCGCCGGCAACCAACGTTGCGCTGCCGTACGCTGCAACCAGACCGGCGACTCGCTGTAGCTCCTCCAGGAAGAAAGCAATAGACCTAATGCCTACAAAATCAGGCTTAAACTCTTCAAGAAGTCTTACGAAGCTCTCATCGTCAGGAGTCGAGAGCGATGACTCAACGATGCGCAGTTCAACCTGGGGTAATGATGTCCGTACGTAGGAAGCGAGGTACATCAATCCAATGGGTGGGATATGCATCTCGTGGGGAATCGAGGTTCCCACCCATTTGCTCATATTGTTTGCCTCCACAAGCAAAACCCGTGAAGGTCTTTTGCCGTCAATTGACATGGGGAGGGTCTTCCTCAGGCTAGCAACCGCCCTTTGGGGCTAACTTCGACTCGACGGCCTGAGTCAATGTCTGAACACTCTGCCATGTATTCTCGTCGAATTCACCATCGACGAGCTTGATGCCGAAATGCCTCTCGATTTCAAGAACGAGTTGAAGGATGTCAATGGAGTCGAAATCCAGATCTCCACCGAGCAATTTCTGATCGTCGGCCATATCGGAAGGCTTTACATCCGTCAATCGCAGACCGGTAACGATAATTGACTTCAACTCTTCCTTAACATTCGTCATAACTAGTCATTTGCTCCGTTACGAACGATCATCTCCATACCCGTCTAAGCCGCAGAAAACACAAGGACAACTGGAACGAAGCGATTGCTCAACTGCGATAAGTATAGCATGTGGTCAAGGTCAACGAATCAGTCCAAATGCTGAGCTGAACCCCAGCAATGCTCGGGCCGCGAGACCTGCGGCATCCAGCATTACTACCCGGCCTGCAAGCATCTCCTGCACAGGTTGCCCGCGGAAATAGCCGATGCGTCGATAGTGCGCGATGAAGTACATCACACGAAGAAATATCTTCCAGTCAACGGGTGCGAAGAAAGTTGGTGTCAACAGGCAGACCCCGCGACCAGCTTTCACTTCATCTATGTAATCACTGAAGCACGTTGCGTTTGTCAAAGATAAGACAGAACCGCATAGAAGAAGGTGGCTGTCTCCTCCACCAACGACTGGCTTTCCAGCTTCCTGAGCTAACCGCAAGACAGCATCGTTCTCCTGTCGGCTGCGCATTCCGTTGTACTCCAAGGCATGTATGCGTGAGCCGTAACGCTGGAGGAGAGCACGCGTCGGGGCCTCTGGTGACAACTGCCCCCACGGTACAAGAGGATGATTCAGTATTACCAAGTACCTTTCGTCATCCAGTAGTTCAAAAAGCTTGTCACCGTTTCCGTCACGCGCCGCCGCTTGCAAGGAAGCATGTACCTCTAGCAGCTCTGACTTGGGCAGCCCGAGAACGCCAAGGTGAAAGAGATTGTCACAAAACTGAAAAGAGAGCTCCTCGCCTAGCGCAATACGCGTTGTGTCTGTGGGACGTGCATGCAGGAGATCCAATCCTCCTGCTATCTCGTCGTGGTCGGTAACCGCAAATAGAAGATTGGCGAAGCCAAGATGCAGCGCCTGTTCAGCTTCGGCAGAGAACACTTCGGCAGCCGAGAGAGGCGGCCGATAGTAAACATCCCGATACCGTAAGTCTGAGACCGCAGAGAGTCCAAAGGCGGACTGCAGGATGTTGCGGAAGGGCCGCATGAAGCCGAGCTTGATTACCTCGTCCAGCGAGGCCAGTTTCTCAATGGAATGCTCGCAATGATTATGTAGAGAAACCGCACCCGCGAACTCCCTGGCACTGTTCGGAGCGTGGCGATACTTATAGTTTTCTATGATCCAGAAATCGTCACGCTTCAAACCCATTCACCCCAGACGGTTAGAGAAGACCACCATCCACTGCAATCACCTGGCCCGTGATATAACTGGCTGCGGGTGAGGCTAGAAAAGCGACCAGAGCGGCAACCTCCTCGGGCCGTCCAAACCGGCCGAGAGGTATCTCGGCAAGCAGAGTCTTCTCTGCCCGCGCTATGTACTTAGCCGACATTGGGCTAGGCACGACGCCCGGACAGACGGCATTGACGCGGATATGAAAACGTCCGACCTCTCGCGACATTGCTTTACTGAAGGCGATGACCCCGCCCTTGGAAGCCGAATAGTTGCACTGCCCAGCCTGTCCACGGATTCCACTCGGCGATACTATGTTGCAAATACTGCCGCCGCCGCGACGCATCATCCCGATTGCCGCCAATCGCGAGCACACATAGGTTCCGCGAAGATTGGTGTCAATCACGTCGTCCCATTGTTTATCGCTCATAAATGGGAGCAGAACGTCACGGTTGATTCCGGCGTTATTCACCAGGCAATCGAGCGGTCCCAGTTCCTGCTCGATACGGTCAAAGATCGGTTCGACACTTTGCCGGACAGAGAGATCGGCTTCAACAACGATGCCTTGTCCTCCAGCAGCTTGAATACGGCGGAGCACGTCCTCTGCAGCCTCGCGCCCATGGTGGTAGTGGACGGCGACACTAAAGCCGTCTTTAGTGAGTGCCAGAGCCATGGCCGCGCCCAATACTCCAGAAGCACCTGTAACCAACGCCACCCTGGTATCGGTCATCGGCTTAGCGGTTTCATGACGAGCAGATACACTCCCCAGCGCGAGTTGTACCGTTGTATGTTACCGTTCAATGCATAGGAGACTGTTCCCTGGATCAGTGTCCCCTTTGGGCCGGCGGTATTGAAATTTGCCTCAAGCCCATCAAACCTACGAAAATCATTTGACTCGGCAAGGTTGCGCGCCCGAGCGTAACTGTACAGCATCTCGAATTTCATTAAATCCATCACGTTAAATCCGTAATGAACATTGGCTGCGGCAATCGTGTCGAAAGTATCCGTGCCGCCTGGGATTCCGTGAATACGCTGCTGGGAGAAAAACGACGGGAAGTAGCGGGAGAAACGATCAAGCTGGTCACCGCCAGCATAAGACATCTCCCACCCAGCCTTGGTGAACTTGCGGATAAAGTAGTTCTTGTTGAGATCGGCGTTATATAGCGTGAAGCCGCTATGGTCGGGGCTAGGTAAGTTGGGATATCCAAACTGCTTCCAGCCAATGCGTTCCCCTCGGCTGCCCTGTGCGCTGAACACGTAGCCCTTCCGCGTGTATTTGAGCTCGATGCCAGGGTAAATAGTGATGCCGTTGCGCGGCAGGCCATAGCTATTGTCCGTGTCACTAGTACGAAGATAACTGTTGTATGCCAGATAGCTTGAAGCAGTAAAACTCAAATGCTTCGTTGCCTGCCACGTGGCGCGTACACCGGTGTCTTCCTCCCAAGACCACACCTCTTGCCCTTTGCTTTCTACGTTGCCAACATATATGCGATTTTCACTTGGCAATCCGGAGAGGGCGAGGTCCACACCCAGTCGGAAATGCGGCCCATACTGCTTGGAAAGGTTAGACGCAAGAATAGGCCCGGCGAAGAAAACCGACAGTTGATCGCCCCGGTTGCGGAAGTTGAAATCCGTCATGCTGTAGCCGGCAATTGGAATTGGAAAGTTGAACGTACCCTGGTACATGGTGCCTGCAACAATGGAAGAAATACGATGGTCGTTCTCCGCGACCGGAACGCGCTCATCGCCCTGTTTCTTGAGCCGCACCAGCCCCTTTTCAGACTCGCTGAACATTGGGTCGTCTGAGTGATGCGCCGCTGCCAGAGCTTTATCAAATTGTGTCTGGTTAATGGAGTAGTCGGAGTATCGAATCGTCCTTTGCAGAACGAAGTCGCGACCAGCGGCGTTGAGCACTTGTTGGGCGGAGACGGACTGAACCAGGTTGAAGAATCCACCGTGTTCATCGGCGAAGAGCGCAAAGTTCTGGGTTTCGACATTCACGACAATGCTGGTGGAACTGCGTTGTGTCAATACCTGCTTCACCTGTCGGAAGGAGGTTCCGTCGATCCATACTTTTCCGCTGTAAAGATGTTCTGTCTGCGCGACAGGGTCAACGCTGACTATGTAACAGAGAACACCATTGATCTGCTCGGTACCCAGCAACTTGTAACGATAGTGTTCGCTGAGCCGCAGTTCAAAGGGCCGCACAACCACTTTTGACGGCTCGACCTGGGGTAACGGGAACTGATGCTTGTTGCTGAATCGAACTCCGTTGATGAAGAGCTCAGTCTGCGCCATTTCCAAGTGGTCAGGATGATTGAAGAACTGCTTGAATCCCATTGAGACATCAAAACCCGCCGTAACAACAGTACTTTCAAAATGCAAAGTCATAAAGGTGGAGGCTTGATAGTTCTCCAACTTCATTCTTTGCGCCTCACTGTATTGTTGCCAACGAGCTACAATCTCATCCACCGTAAGATCTACTCCACTCTTGACCTCGATGGCGCTGTACGCAGTCGTTCCTCTCTCCTCAAGTTTCCGGATGTGAATCAGGACGCGTGCGCAATTACAGACACAATCCTGCACCAGTTCATTGCCCGAGCGGATAAGTGGACCAGGTGCGAGCTTTACGCCTGCGGCCGCATCGAACCATTCCAATTGCAAGGCATCGGCGCTTTGACTTGTAAACCTGACAGAATGCGGTTGCGAAGTGCTTCCATGAACACCGGCAACAACCGCAAACTCTGGGATCTCTCCCCCGCCAAACCAATGCTGATCGCCTGGGGCTATGCCATCCACAGAGAGGTGGAAGGGAAGGGTAGAGGCATCCGCCGTATGCATGGACGTAGGGATGTTACGGGACAAAACACGCCGAGCACTACACAGGTTAGCTACGGCAGGAGCATCCGCGGGTTGCGCCCATATCATTGCGACTGCTGTTCCGGCAGTTTGGAGGGCTGCACTGAGATATCCATCGCCGGTGGCCGAGTCGCGCGGACTCAGCCTGAGCAGCAGAGGTTTGTTAAGCGCTTCACGTGCAATCCACTCAGCGTCGTCATGCCAGCCTTCGGAAAATTCGATACCGAACATATCGGCATAGGAGGCTAGACGTGAGACAAGTTCATGATTGCTGTTGAATGAGTCCGAGGGGAAGACGAATGCGATCTTCAAGCCTGGATTTGCAGCCTTCGCAACCACCGCAAGGCGCTCCAAAATGAAGGCTAGGCGGCCGCCTGTCGGATCGTTGCCTTTCTTGCCAACCTCAAGAATCAAACCGTGAACTGCGTTTGACGCGAGCGGAGCATCTCTCCCAAAAGCATCTATATGCTCGTTCAGTTCTCTTTCAGTTTCCTCATGCCCAGGGGAATTCGTCGAAACCTTCAGATCTAGCCACAACTCTGTATTGGGAGGGAGTGTGTTCAATGTGGCTTGCGCCGTGGCGAAGTTCCTATCCCCGGGCGCTGAGGAGAGATCGAAGAGCATTGGTGGAGCTACCAGTACTGCACCAGCCGATTCACATGTCTCGATGTGAATCGTGCTGCTGGGAAGTGAGAGAACCGTCCTTGGTAGCCCAGTTTGTCCATGTAGAGGCAACCAACCCAGAGCCAGCGCGAAGAAGATCAGAGCAAATCCCCGCCTTAAGCTTTCCAAGATGGAAGGTGCACCAGCAAGAGAATAGCTTCCGATCATCCTATTTCCGATCCGCAGGCTGGTCCCTTCCAAGGCGCACTAATTCCTCAGAATCTCGCAACCGCATCCCCGCGTTATAACTGCAAAATGGTGTCAATTGCCCGTCAGTTCCTACGTATTGAATGATGCAGCGGCCCAGCCGCCGCAGGTTATAGCTATGGCCGTCCATGAAGTGCATCCCAGCAACAAACATGCCATTTAGCCCGCGGCGGGTCCACCCCTCGGATCTGCCCTCGCCTTTGTCCTCCCAAGCGTCCATGCTACGCAACAGGCGCTGGAACGTTAGACCAGAGGGAACCTTGCTGCGGTCCAGGCACTGCGAAAGTTCGCCGAGTTGACGAATTCGCGAAATCTGACGTTCAACAACCCCTTGTTTCTTGTCGCTCCTGAGCATGTTCATGCCGCGGAAGAAGCGCTCTAGGTCAAAGAAGCTATTGAGGCAAAATGGCTTATTGTCATCGTCAATGTAGAAGAAAGTACCAATAGAACAATGAGCGTCGCTTGCCGGCGGAAGTGAAACCTGGTCGCGGAGCCTATCCAGCGTTCGGCTAATCAACGTAATCGCGTTCAGTGGGAACCAGTCACTTGGATACCGCGTTAACCCTGTCTGTTCACCAAACTCGCGCGCCATAGCGGCAAGATTGAAAGGCTCCGAAGCACCATTGCTGACATCAATCCTCCCAACATGCGCCGCTGGCTGGATGCTGATACCTGTGACGAACCTGCTGTGCTCTAGTGCGAATCGGAAGATCGGTCCCAGCTGATCAACATTAATTCCGCGGATGATGGTTGGCACCAGCACCAATCGCATGTTGGTCTGTTCGATACTGCGCACAGCTGCAATCTTCTTGTCGAGTAACCGCTGCCCCCGCATCTTCAAATAAACTTCGTCGTCCATACCGTCAAACTGGAGATAGAGCGTGTGCAGGCCTGCGTCCTCACAGAGCTTGGCATAGTCAGGGTCCGCGAACTTGCTTCCATTGGTTGCCACCTGAATGTGCTTAAAGCCCATGTCGCGAGCCATTCGCAGAATCTCAGGAAACTTAGGGTGCAGCGTCGGCTCTCCGCCTGAAAATTGCACGCTCCTGCAAGGGACTGGTCGCTCCAAAAGTGATCGAAGCATCTTGCCCAAAACGTCTAACTCGAGGGAATAGGTTTCACTCTCTCCGTTGGCTTCAGCGAAACAGACAGGGCATTTGAAGTTGCAGCGGTTGGTGATGTCGATGACGGCGAGGCAGGGGCCGTTTTGGCTCTGGGAGGTGCAATCGCAGGACGAACCAGTAGTGGCTACTTCCGGTGAATCGGGAAAGACCAGTTTGTTCCAGTCATCCAGCTTGCGGTACAAGAGCGCATCTGAAAAGATGAGCGCCTCATCAGGTATGTGGCACAGGCAGTTCGTGCGCTGGTAGACCTTTCCTTCGCGATCAATAATCGAGGCAGTGGTAGGACCTCCACAACTTGGGCAGAGGGAAGGCACGGTATCCAGGATGACCTGGCGCGCATGAATAGTCATGTGATCGAGCACAACTCCTAATTCGTTCTATACACTCAGTATATAACGATAGCTGTCACGCAGCGCCCCGGAATGACCGACGCAAGCAACTCCACAGAGGCAGCCTGCTTGCACGTGTCCTCTGTGTGTATGCATTACTGACGGCAAGTTGGGATTATGTCGCCTGCGTGGCCTTTGCCACTGCTTTCGAGTTTGCCAAACGATTGCGCCCCTCCATCAGGGAAAGGACAGAAGGCAACAGCCACAGACCGCCTGCAAGTGCAAGAGCCACGCCTAAGCAAGTCACCCGACCCAACTCGGCAAGCGGAGCAAAACCTGACGCCATCAAGGCCCCGAATCCGATCATCGTTGTCAGGTTAGACTGAATTACCGCGGCGCCGGAGTCTCGGGCGACGTCTACTATCGTTTGCCCCTCACGCTCTCGATACCGCCGAACTACGTGGATGCCATTGTCGATTCCGATTCCGAGAATGAGCGGTATGGCTGTAATGCACATGAAGCTGAAGCGATGGCCGACAAGCGCAAGGAGTCCAAAGGTTGTGACGATTGCGAAGATGATGGGCATGAGCACAAGAAGCATGTCGCGCAGATTGCGAAAAGTCAGATAGATGATCAGCACCAGTCCCAGGGCTGTCCACAGCAGGGCTTTACGACTATCGTGCAGTATCCTCGCTTGCAGGTCACGGCTCATCTTATCGAAGGAAAATTCGATGAAGGGGCCGAATTGAGAGCGCCAAGAGTTGATCGTGCTGTCCGGAATGGCGGCGTCACCCTCTGAGGTTGAGTAGTAAGCAATTGCCGCGACATAGCTGCCGTCGCTCAACCGCCGCAGGCTATTGTCAAGGAGCCCGGAGGGCAGCATCTCGGAAGCCTGGGCAAGCGTTACTATCTCCGACCCATCCCCGAGTTGCCGTAGCCTCTCGATAAACGCACGATGCGGCGCACTCGCAAGCCCATTTTCATGCAATGCTGCCTCAAGGGCACGGGCAGAGGACTCAAGATCAGTGCCGGCAAACCCTGCCGCTCTTTGCGTTTGCGTTGCAGGCGACGGAAGCAGGCCAGTTGGCGAAAACACAGACCGGATTTTGCCCTTACGGCGGAGAGCATCCAATGCACCGGTCAGAGCCTCAGTTCTTGTCAATACAGTTCGCTCGTCTCCAGCCACCAGGAGCACGGTCGGGTTGCCTTCGATCCCGAATCGCTCGGATAGCTGTTTCTGCGCTGCGACGGCTGGATTGTCAGCGCTGGCAATGTCGAAACGCTTGCCCATCGTTATGCGTGGCAGCATCCAGCAGCAGAGCAGAAAGAGAACCAGCGCAGATGCACACACGAGGCGCGCATGACGGCAGACTGCTCTGACCGACTTGTCGGCCATCCACGGAAGGAAGCGGAAGGTGATACTCAGCGGCGCTCGGGCCTGCGAAAACCGCCACCATAGCTGCATCAATGCCGGCACCGTAAACAATGTGTGCACCATCATCATGAACATACCCACGGTGAGGATGAAGCCAAACTCGGCCAGCGCTTTAAACCCTGAGGTAGCCAGTGCCGCCGTAGCCGTAGCTGCGGTGAGGATGCAGAAGATGACGCTCGTACCGGTGCTTTCCAACGCGCGGAGCAACGCCTCGCTGGGTGTGCCTCCCTTGGCCCACTCCTGCGGCACGCGATTAAACAGGTGCACGACCTGGTCATCGCCAAGTCCAGCAAGGATCGCGATGAACGAGAGACTAATGAGGTTGATCTCCCCGGGATAGATGCTTGCGATGCCCGTTGTCCAGAGAATGCCAAGGCTGGCAGGTAGTAGCGAGAGAAGCAACATCGGAATACGCGGGTAAATCAACAGGCACAGAACGAGATTGCCTATGATTGAGATCAACGAGATACGTCGAATGTTCTGTTCGATGAACTTGTGGTCTTGCTCGGCGTATACGTAGGCTCCCGCCGGTGTCCCTCGCAGGCCAGCATCACGGTAGGATGGATCTCCGGCAAGGACCTGGATGCGCTCTCGTGTCCATTGCACCACCTTCCCGGCGGAGTTGTAGTCCACGGCCGACTGCACCGGCTCAGCGATGATCAGTAGCGAACGATGGTCCTTACTGAAGAAGCGGTTTCCACTCCCCCAGGTCAGATCGAAGCCGGCAAACTGCGACAGACTATTCTGGTCATTGGCCACAACAGGCAGCAACCCCAGGGGATCTGCAACAAAGTAATCCGCGCCTAAGGGTGAGAAGGGCGTCACCAATTCTGCTGCAGCACGTTTCACGGTTGCACGAATCTGCTTTGGTTGGAGGCGCGCTTTTACCTCGGCAGTTCGGTTCGCCGGGGTGAGCGACGGAAAGTTCCAGGTGAAAAAGCGAACCATTCTGGTTAGTTCCTCTTCTTCAAGGCCACACCTGGCCTGCTTAAAGAGGCCGCTTTCGCGCATCTCAGCGGTTAGCTGGGTAGCCATGCCCTCCATCGCTTCTGAGCTAAGAGTGTCCCCCTGTGGGGCCTCAATCATTACGTAGAGCTGGTTGCCGTAGCCCAGTTCTTTTCCAATCTTTCCCGCCTCTTTCCATTGAGGGTCGCCGGAGCCGAAGAGATCCGTAAGGTCGCTTCCGGTCCGCAGCTTGTGAATGTTCAGGTAGAGTAACGCGCTGATCGCCAGTACGCACCCGATGACCAAGCCCGGCCGGTAGACTACAAGGCGGCCGATTGCGCGCATTGGCGAGAAGCTCATACTTCGTGCTCCTGGAGGGGCCTCTGTGCAACGAAGAGAACATGTGCCAGTGGCAGGCGGTTGCGGAAGCGATGTGACCTCACCTCCAGCCCTGCGCTTTCCAATACCTGCTGATAATCGCCTGCTGTGAGAATCAGTGGACGTACGCCTGCGCCCTCGCATGAGAAGAGCAGACGATCAAAAGCCATCGTGATCGACGACCAGAACCCTCGCTGCTTGTCATGCACACGGAAGATGAATCTGCCGCCAGGCTCGAGCGCAGCGCAGCAACGCTCTAACAACGCTCGCTGTTCCTCGAATGAGAGGTACTGGAGAACGTCAAGAATCAGAATGAGGTTTGCTGGCGGCAGGGGGAAGGTGCGAATATCTTCAACACGCAATTCCGCTCCCGTCTCGTAGAGAGCCCGACGTGCTACCTCAATACGGTGAGGGTTGAGATCGCATCCAGTAAGCACTCGTTTCGGGAGGCCAGCGGCTGCGAATGCCAGTGCCATCCCGTAGCCACAGCCGAGATCCACCACTGTGCCTGTGCTCCCTAGTTCCTCCGTGGCGAGCAAGTCGAAGATGCGATCAAGGCGCATTTTCCACCTCACAAAGCCCCGGTCAAAGGAGTCACACTCCTCATATAAGCGGTTGACGAAGCTGATCCGCTGGCGCAAGGCCTTGTCTCGCGCGGAAGCAAGGCTAATTGCAAGTGCCGTAGCAGCCGCCCCCAATGCTCCCACCAGCACGCCGAGCGCGATGCTGCCCAGCGCCCATGAGATGAGTCCTTGCTTCATCTGCGCACCGGACAGCAAGGCGATGCTCCACGGCTGGAACGAACCAGTGCGCAGGAAAAAGCCGAGCTGAACCGATCCCACCACGAGAAATGGTTGCAGAAAAGGATTATTGATGAAGGTACTCGCAAAAGTGAGCGGCTTATTCAGTCGGAAGACGAAGGCCAGTCCAAGCGCGGCCAAGGTCTGGAATCCATAAATTGGCACGATACCGATGAATATGCCAACGAACACGGCAGCAGCAGCCCGTCCGGCGCTCAGTTGTTCGCTGAACAGCGTGGTCGCGAACTGCCGGAAACGCGCTTTAGCTGTGCCAATCACGAGGAAGCGCCTCCCTTAGCCGGCAACCACTGACAATTCACCGGTAGCCACTGTCTCTCCATCTACTGTAACGGTGCCAGAAATACAAGACATGGAGCCCAGGCTAGTGAGCGTGCGCGTTTCAATCCGTAACTGTTGCCCGGGTAGGACTGCCTTTAAGAACTTGAAGCGGTTGACGGCTCCGAGCAGAGCCACTCCGCCCGAATTCTGTGTTGCGGCCCCCAGCATCACTCCCGCCGTCTGAGCCACAGCTTCAATCAGCAACGCTCCTGGCAGAATGGGACGAGCCGGAAAGTGACCCGCAAAGAACGCTTCACCTGGATCCACTAGTTTTACGGCAACGCAATGCTTACCCGGATCGAGTTCTTCGACCCTGTCGATCCAAAGGAACGGCGGGCGGTGCGGAATCAGACGAAGGATCTCATCATGCTCGATTGTCACGGCTTGTATACCTCGAATGTGCTGGCAGGGAGTTTTGTATTTGTAGATGCAAATTCGATGGCAAAGACGCTATTGACGCCGTTCTTTCCGTCGATCTCCAGCGAGCGTGGCAGGGCAGTAGACTTCTGAAGTTTCACGATAATGTAATTTAACCGCCGCGCGAAAGCTGCAGAACGTGGCACTAACTTCAGTTCATAATAATCTTTCTTCTCAACTACGCTAATGGTGAAACTCTTCTTCAGCCCTTCGAGAGAGTTCTCTCGGCTGAAGGAATCTTGTGCGCGACGTACGCTACCTCCGACTTCCATTACTTCGGTGTGGTCGCCACTGGTGACATTCAGAATGCCATCGTTGTAGCGGATCCGCAGCGGAGTTGGTTCGGTGTATTCGAGCATGAAGTGAGTTCGTCCAGAGGCGCAGAAATGGCCACGCAGCACCATGGGCCGGCTCATTAGCTTTGAGGTGCGTGTCTCCGTAACCTTGCCACATGCATTAATGGTAGTGTTCTGAGCCTCCTGCACGGCGTGCCACACGAACGGGAGCAAGTCGCTTTGTGCTGTCATAGACGCCGACAGCAGCAGAACTGTGCCAATTACTAATGACACCCAGTGGTGTTTCATTTCAGACATAAAGAAACCGATAGGCGAGGGACCAAAGGCAGATCCTCACCGTGTCACGAATCGGCCTCATCTTGGAACGCGCCTGACCATTGTCATACACCATTTGAATTGGGGCATGCGCAATGGTGCAACCGGCTCGCGCCATTTTGATAAGTACCTCCATCTCAAACTCATAACGGTGGCTGCGCAGCTTGGATTCACAGATTCGGTCTAGACGGAGGAGACGGAAGCCACATTGGCTGTCTTTTATCTCGCAACCGACCAATGCAGAAGCTAGACGACTTCCGATAGTGTTGGAGTAGAAGCGGGACTTTGGCATGCTATGGCGATTGAACGGCCGGGCACCGATAACCAGATCGGCCCCGCTCTCGCTAGCTGTGCGAATCAGGGCTGGAATGTCTTGAGGAAGGTGCTGACCGTCGCCGTCCATAGTAATGGCGTGTGTGAAGCCTTCCGCACGGGCAAGGACTATACCGGCGCGTAGCGCTTTGGCCTTTCCGCCATTGGTTGTCATTACTATGCAGTGGGCGCCAGCGGCACGGGCAAGCTCGGCGCTGCCATCTTGCGAGCCGTCATCAATGACGATCACTTTCTCCACATGCAGCAGCGCGCCCATCACTACGCCAGTGATGAATGGGGCCTCGTTATAGGCAGGAATTAGCGCGCAGACTCGCATAGATGATTCTCAGAATCTCCGCGGGGGCCCGCGAGAACAAACTCCAGCCCCTTCTCGCGCAAATCGTCAATGATACCGGGAAGGACTTGTAGCATAGCTCCAGTGCCCTGCGGCAGACGATCATGCAGCAGAATAATGTCGCCGCCAGTGGTTTTATCCATAATTCTACTGGCCAAAGTTTGAGGGTTCCGGATGAGTGTATCACAGCTCTTGACTCGCCAAGAGACGTACTCCAAGCCCGCGTTCTTGAGAACTATGTTTAGCATGGGGTGACGTAACCCAACCGGTGATCGGAAGTGTCTAGGCGAAACACCGCAGATATCCCGGATGCCCTGTACGCCGTTTTCCACCTCCTGACGCAATCGCCTTGGGGTGAGGAAGCAGAACAATAATGGATGCGACCACGTGTGAGTTGCGATCAAGTGACCTTCTTCCCAAGCCCTTCGGACGATCTCCGGATGCTGCTGCGCCTGCTCACCGATGACAAAGAACGTTGCCTTCACATCCTTGTCACGCAGCAGATCCAGGAGTTTTGGGGTGTACAGCGGGTCCGGCCCATCATCGAAAGTCAGTGCGACGCAATTATTGTCCGTCACTCGGGAACGATTCGGAACCAGCCACTGGCTGCGGGGATGAAACAGAAGATAAAGCATGGCTGCTGTTCCAAGCCCGTACAATACTGTGACAATAAGAAAACGGGAGAGAGTCCAATGGGGTACAAAAAGTGGCACGAGCGTGGCGTGTGTGAGGAGGAAGAGTAGGTAGAACAACGTAGCTCGCACAATGGCCATAGACCGCCGCGAAAATCTCTTGACTGAGAGCACTAGTGTACCACTCGTGGACACACCAGCACGGCGGGAAAGGAACGATCTGTGCCATGGCTCAATGGTCTTTACGCGTGTGTCGAGCCACAATAGAATCCATCCAGTGGCACAGGACAGTCGGGCAGTCTTGCCGGGACAAGTCAGGAGAGGAGTAAATCTCAATTGCGAGTTCTGTTGATCCAGCCCAGCTCCGCTGACCTCCATTTTGGTCTGTCGCCATTCTTTCGCACGGAACCGTTGGGTCTTGAGTACATTGCTGCGGCGCTGGTTCGCGCTGGGCACTGTGTGCAGCTTGCCGACATGAGTTTTGAGCGGCGCAAGTTGGCAAAGATCGTCCGGCAATTTCAGCCGGAAATTGCCGGAATCGCTTGTTTGCACATTCTTGATGTCGCTTCCACGCTCCGAGCCGCTCAGGAGATCAAAAGCATTGATCCTGGTGTGTTCGTTGCTACGGGCGGCCATTCCGTGGCGGCGTACCCCAAGGCGATGGAAGATGCGAGCGGTATTGATGCAATCTGCCTGGGAGAAGGTGAGAGTGTGATGGCAGCGCTGTGCGAGGCCGTCGCTCAGCGCCGTTCGCTGGCCCAGGTTCCTTCACTCTTGCTACCGGATGGAACTGGGAAGTTTGCTCCCACACAAGGTGAGCGGGAGTGGCTCGACCTTAGCCAGGTCGCTATTCCGGACCGCGTTGCCGTAAACCGATATCGCAAGAACTATGTCTGCCTGAACTACATGCCGGTGTGGACCATGGAAACTACTCGTGGCTGCCCTCATACATGCAAGTTCTGCTCGGTCTGGCAATTCTACAAAGGATCATGCCGTTTCCACGCTCCGCAGAATGTTCGCCGTGACTTTGAACAGACGGGGGAGAACGTCTTCGTTATTGATGACTTCTTCTGGGGAGATGCTGCGAAGAGTGAGGAACTGGCGAAGGAGTTGCTCGCTTCGCGTGAGCGGAAGAACTGGCTGCTCGTGCAGTCCCGCGTGGATCTGGTGGCTGGTAATCCTGAGTTGTTAGAGCTATGGCGTCCGTTGGCGCGTAATTTCGACATCTTCTTCGGTTTTGAATCACCCACGCGTAAAGGCTTGGATTCTCTCCACAAGGGAACCGATGTTAGCAAAATCGTGGAAGCGATTCGGGTGGCGCGCGAGTATGGGTTCGGCATTACTGGAAACTTCATAATCGATCCCGAGTTCACCGAAGAGGACTTCGTAGAGCTCTGGGAATTTGTGGCACTGAATCAGATTCCGCGCGTAGGCTTTACGATTCTGACCCCACTTCCCGGAACCCACTTTTTCCGGCAAAGTGAGCCAAGGCTAAGAGTGAAAGATTGGAACCAGTTTGACCTTCACCATCTTCTATGGGAGCCGCGCCTCCCGGTGGAACGATTCTTTGAACTTTACTGTGAAACTTGGCGCCGCACGGTACTGAACACCGCGGGTAACAAGAAGTGGTGGCAGTGGATGCGCCAGGTTAGTCCACGCAATATCGTCCAAATGGCACGTATACTGGCGCGGGTGCAGAAGCTTATGAACCCTCAGGAGTACCTCGCTGAATACAGGGTTCCGAGACAAGAGTAGCTCTCATGTCCAATGGCATGCTCAGTTTGCCCGACTGCGACGGCGAAGCTTTTCTTCGCGGTAGCGGCGGAGGAAGTAGTCAATTGTCTCCACCCTTAGCTTGATGGTGTTGGTCGGGCGGTTCTCGTCCAGGTCTTTAAATGAGAAGTAGGGCGTTCCCGAGCACTCTATGATCCGCTCAATCACCTCGTAAATCGGTGCATCGTGTCCACACTTGAAGCTGGATATCTCCACAGCGACAAGGTTGGGATGACGTGCAGTAAACTTTGCCGCCCAGAGTTTGAGGTTGGAATTCGCCGAGAAAGTGGTTTTCCATACGTCGGAGATATCCAATGGATGACGGATCAGTCCTGCGCGGAGTTCGTCTCCGAACAGCCTGTCGAGCAGGTCATCATCGTGCGGTAGCGTGCTTTGCGAGAAAATCGGATAGCCCCGAAGCTGCAATTCGTCAAGAATGCCGTGGTTGACACCAGGGTCGTGGTGGTATGGGCGTCCCAGCATTACGATGCCCACCCTCTGCTCTGCCTCAAGTTGGTCAAGTACCTGGCGCGCTCGTCGCCCCACCTCTGAGTCGAATGCCTCCAGTTCGGTGAAGGCGGCTTGCACTGCAAGTTCATTCTCCGCCTCGCTCAACCCCAGAATTCCGCCCCAGGCCGCAAACATCTGGCGAGCAAAATACCTGCGATCCGCAAGGTTCAGCAGCGGATGGATGTACCCAATACCACGCTCCGCAAACAGATCAACCTCTTTCGTGTAAGCAGCCTCCACCGTTTCCGGGGTAATGGAGGTTGTGGGGCATGCGTTGCTTGCGCAGGTCTCAAATAACGGCGTGGAAAGCACATCCAACATCGGAAAGAAGATGTAATCCAGCGGCTGCAGGGCATGGCTGCGAAACAGCAGATCATGCATGTGTGCAATTGCAATCTTGGAGGGGAAACATGGATCGATGGCTCCACGGCTGGAACCAGCCCGGTACATTTCGGCACTGGTGAAAGCGGAGTATACAATGTTCGCCGCTGGTATGCCGAGGCTCTGGAGGTAGGCGCTGAAGAGCGGTGCATACGCATACATGCTGAGCACGCGCGGAATGCCGATACGCAGCTGGGCGCGCCGCTGCCTAAGCGAATGCTGTAAGCGGGTTGAAGCCCTCCAACCCGGTGCCGGCATGGGACCTGCGACCAAGTTCGGGGAGCGCGGGCGCCAAACTTCCCGTGCGGCCCATTCGACCAGGTTCGGGCTCGCAGCTCGAACCTGGTCGAGCGCAGCTTGAATCTGTCGCACAGCAGAAGGCTCCAGTGCCGCCCCTTTCTCGCAGTTGGCAAGGATGATCCGCTCGCCTCCTTGGAACTCTCCAGAGCTTGCGCCTGTTTCTTCGGTGCCAGAATCATCGCGGCTGTCGAGATCAAGAAATGTCCGTAGACAGGCATTCTTACAAAAGCTGCAGCGCGTCTCCTCATTCCGCGTGCTGCGATAGCGCAGTCGGGAAACAGCATCCAGGCCGATGAAGCGGCTCTCCCGTCCATCGCACAACAAGCGAAGCGCTTCCAGGCCCACCCCGATAGCGCCAGCCTCGGCGCAGTGTGGATGTACGTGGATCTCAAGTTCCTTGCCAGAAGAACGGCAGGCTGCACGAAGAAAATCAACTGTGGACTTCACAACCGCAAGGTTCTTGTGAGTTCCACCCTGAAGTACAAAACGGGAGCCAAGGCCGGCAACATCAGTGATCTTGGCTACATGGAGAAAGACGTTCTTGGGAAGCACAGCTGCCAAGCCCGCGAGAATTTCCTCTGCGCTCCAGCCCTTACGCTGAAAGTTCACAATGTCGGATTGCAAGAAGACGGCGCACCCGTAGCCGAAAACTGGCATCGAGCGCGCCTTAAACGCCAGCGCGGCGTATTGCTCAACATCAATGCCCAGGCTCTCACAAGTGGACTGCAGAAAGTATCCATTGCCTGCCGAGCATTGCGTGTTCAGCTTGAAATCCTTTACGGCACCGTTGGCCAACATGATGAGCTTGATGTCCTGCCCACCCACATCAACAATGACATGGGGATCAGCGAAGAAGTGCAGGGCTGATTGCGCATGTGCCACAGTCTCCACCAGGGCAACATCGGCATGTAAAGCTCGGTGCAGGATGTCTTTGGCGTAACCAGTGACGCCCATTCCGAGGACACAAACATCCGTACCCTGGAGCTGAAACTGGTGGCGCAACGCCCCCAACACTTCAATTGTGTCCCCGATGGGGTTTCCCTTTGAGAGCTGGTACGCCTTGCAAAGCACCTCTCCCTGCTCAGATAGAAGGACTGCCTTGGTGGATGTAGAGCCGCCATCCAGACCGATGAACCCGCGCACAAGCTGGCCGGGATGAACGGAGGCCGCCACAAATGGTGGTGGAGAATACTGCTCGGCAAAGGAATCGGCCTCTTGCTGGGAAGAGACCAGGCCACTGCTGCCGCTAGTTCCAAATTCGTGCCCGCCCGCTTGCAGATGGCTGGCTAGCTCCGCGCTTCCGAGGTACTCGCCAAGGTGCACGTCATCGGCAATCCCAGAGAGCACGGCGCCGATTGCTGCGAAGTAGAGGGCGTTCTGCGGAGTCCGGATCAGGTCCTCCGCGACGGCTCCAGTCGGGAGCTCAACTCCGCGTTCCTGCCACTGCATGGCGATGTTATGCTGCCACGCCTCCCTCATCCCACGCAGGAAGCTGTTGGGTCCGCCGAGCAAGGCAACGTGGGGAAGTAGGGTATGCCCCCGCGTCAGCACGGTCAAGGTTTGCAGAACAAGGGCATCAAACAACGACGCCATCAGTTCGTTGCCGGGTATTCCTTGCTTCTGGAGATCGTTTATATCGGTTTCTGCAAAGACACCGCACTTGCCAGCGATGGGATAAAGCTTTACCCCTTTGTATGCGAGGTTGCAGAGTTCGTCGGCAGGTATGCACAGCTTAGCATTGATTTTATCAATGACGACGCCCGTGCCTGCGGCACACTTGTCGTTCATGGAGAGGAACTTCTGCCGGCCGGTCTTGCCACCGTCCTTGAAGATGATGATCTTTGCATCCTGTCCGCCCAGTTCGATCACGGAGCCGACCTCGGGATGCAGTTCTTCGATGGCTACGGCTACGGCATTGACCTCCTGAACGAACCTTGCGCCGATCAATTCGGCAAGGGAGCCGCCACCGGAGCCAGTGATAAACACCCGACAGTTTTGAGCGTCAACGCCTGCGTGCTGCTCCATGGAATGCAGTAATTGCAGCAACTTCTTTGCGGGGTGCATATCGTGACGCTGGTAATCTTTCCAGGTGATACGTCCCGTCTGTGCCTCCACAACCACTGCCTTCACGGTTGTAGAACCCACATCCAAACCTGCGAGCAGATGCCGTCCGTTTTGAACCGGAAACGGCTGTAGTAGCCGGGGTTCGAGCCCAACGATGGGCTGTGCGGCCTGGCAATCTCCCTCGCTGCTCATCATCCTAGAACGGCCAGTTGGGTCTTGCCTTCCATCAAGTCATTGACATGAAGGATAAAGTTCGCGGCGACCCCGGTCACTCCGCGTCGCCGCGGCACTGGATAAAGAGGATTGCGCAGTTCCCGGTGCTCCGCCGCATAAGAACGGATGCTATCCAAGCTCTTGCCCGTGGAGGCGAGTGTTCGATCAAACTCTGCCCGCGCCCGATGTTTGGCCTCGCCCAAAGCCATCTGCACGCGACTGTAGGCGTGAATAGCGCCTTCGCCGGAAGTCTCTACTGAGAGGAAATTCATTCCAGGGTAGTGGTTTACTAAACCCGATTGCACCCCGTCTGACTGAAGGGAGGGCATGCATCCAAATGGTTTTAATGCGAGCACCATGTGGCACAGGGATTTGGTGGAGTAGTAGAGATTCTTTGCTACTTCAAGATGCCCTTCGCCGCCTCGTGCGAGCGAATTGTAATAAGGATGCGCCAGGCGAGCGAGGATATCCTGCTTGACTAGGGGCTGCGTCACACCACCCAAGTGGCGCGCAGTTCGCGTATATAGATGGTTCCACGCTCCCTCACTGAATCTCAGCAGCAGCCGCTTTCTGTGGTAGCTCCACTCGTTGGCAATCTTCTTGCCCCACTGCCATCTGCCTGGATCAGGATGAGGAAAATCCAATCCCCTGCGGGACTCAAATCGGCTTCGAGACTGGTAAAGCAGATAGGTGATCCATCCGCCGATGGATTCCACAAGAACCTGTGCGCCCTCTTGTTCAAGGAACGCGAACATATTGAAATTGCCGTCACCTTCGGTCAGCTGCGCCCAGAATTCGCCGGTGATCTTTACCAACGGCTTCACCCGAGTACGGTCAACCTCGACTTGGCTCAAACGCTCACGCGCCATGCGCAACTGCTTTACAAAATCGTTGCCATAAAGATGAACATAGATCTTTCCGATCGTGTTGCAGATGGCATTCAGCCTTCGCCGCGTGGCCAGGCGCTTGGCCAGCCAGGTTGAGGCGCGCTCCTGAATCTCAAACTTCTTACGGGTCTCAATAAAATGGCTAAGCTGAGCCACTACATCTTCGATTGCCTGATCCGTAGAGCCGGGGACGACCTCGTAGGGCCGCAACTGGTACTCCATGTCATTGAGCACATCGCCGAGATTCAACATGTTGAGCGCCCCCATGTTGAAATCAACGGAAAGCTTCATCCCAGGATTGTTGGATGCCTGTTTTGTAACTTGATCAGCGTGATAGAGGAGAATCCGGAAACCGGTAAATCCAGCGTTGTCCAGTGCGATCCGGTATTCGGACTCATACATTCCGAATCGGCAAGGACCGCAAGAACCTGCGGTGAAGAAGAGGTAACGGTCCACAATCGTTTCCCGCGACAGGCCCTGGCCCTCCAACGCCTGAAGGAATTTAATGAGATTGCCCACTGTAAAGTAGGTCGGATTGCACTGCCCGTTGTTTCCAAATTCCTTGCCAGTGTTGAATGCCTGAATGTCCGCGGTGGGCAGTTTTTGACAACGATATCCGCTGCTGCGGAACATCGCCTCGATGAAACGTTCATGCTTCCAGGTGAAGCCCCCGAAGAGGATGGTTACTCGGTCGCGTTCTGCATCAATGAATGGGCGATCTGGCGGTCGCCGAAAATGCTCAATGATCTGAGATTCGCTACATACGCTCGTGGAATGGCCGCAAGTCATCGTCTCGGTACACAGTCGTTCCTGCCCGCACGTACCGCTTGAGCGGGGATACTCGTCGGATTGCACACACTCTTCACGATCCAGCTTTGCTGGTCCTTCGTCGGAGCGTTCGGGAGTGACTGGAGCATCGAAAGGCTGACTCATTACGCCGTTCTCGTCATCAACTGGGTAGTAGCTGACTGACCTTTCATTATAAATCTCAAAACCCTATCCAGCCCGGTGATACACATCACCGAGCCTTCAATATTCACCAAGGAACTCGGCTCCTGACAAGGTATCAATTGACCAGAGAAGGTGGCTTGCGCTGGCTTGTTTCACTTTCGGGCAGATACAGGCCAACTCGGCCTTCGCGCCTGGTTTCTTAGCAATGATTGTCAGTAGACACACTACCGATTTGCACGCATACTTGCGCGTCTCTCTGCTACCTGTTGGCGCGAGAGCGGGTACTTATAATTCCCGAAGATACCCGTGACCTGAGAAAATTGTCTGATGAGCCCACATACAATGCTATGGACGAGGAATTCTGAAGATGAAACGTGACGTTGACTTGGTGCGCCAGATATTGATTGAGGTTGAGAGTCAACCCGTAAACCAGTTTTGGACGGCCAAACCTCTCTTGGGGTACTCCCGCGAGGAGGTTGTCTACCACGTTAAACTGGCCGCGGATTAGATGCTTGTGGATGCTAGGCTCGTGCCGGGAACTTAGATCGTCGGAAGAATCCGCACGATCGGAAGGCCGTCAGGTTGATCGGTGCGGGCGTTTACCATTCTTGATTGCTGCTACCCGGCACCGAATATAAACTCAACTACGATGTTTAGTTTCTTGCATGAATTTGGTTTTGGCATGAATTTGGCATGAACCGGTCTCGTTTCACCGGATTTCACTGATTTGTGCGTATCTAGAATCCGTAAGTTACAGTTTCGAAAAGGGTTCTTATCTTCTCCATGTACTTCGACGTGTAGCTCGCGCAGAGGATTGTTTGCCCGTGACTGCGATGCGTACGAATCCCGAGGCTCGTCCGAAGCCTGATGCGGCCAAGAGCGTGAAAGGCTCCGCGGGCTTTGCCAAGGCGGAGTCCTCCGCGCGCCTGGTCCGCGTGCAGGAGCTGCTGCCGGAGCGCGCGCGCACCCTTCTGCCCGGCACTTTGGCCGAGGCCGGAGACCCCGACCAGGCGCTGGTGCAACTGGAAATTCTGGCCGAGCAGCATCCGACGGAGCTCAGCGCGGCCGTCGAGAACAGTCCGCTGGCCCTGCGCGCCACCGTATTGCTGCTAGGCAGTAGTCCGTGGCTTACGCAATCACTTCTGCAGAATCCCGACCTGTTGGCCTTCTTCGCGCGTCCGGCTGGGCTCACCATGGCTCGACAGGCCGACGACCTGCGCGAGCAGTTCGCCCGCTTCCGCCTGCGTCAGCACCAATCGCCGCTGCCCGTCCTGCTGGCGCGCTTCAAGCGCCGCGAATACATCCGCATCTTTCTACGCGAGCTGCTGGGCCTGGCCACGCTGGCTGAAATCACCGAAGAGATCTCGGTGCTGGCCGATGTGATGATCGGTGAGGCCCTGGAACATTCGGAGAGCGTGCTGCGCCGCCAGTTTCAGGGCTGGCCGCAGTTGCGGCTGGCGAACGGACGCGTGGCTCCCGCGCGCTTTTCGGTGCTTGCCCTGGGTAAGCTGGGCGGCAACGAGCTGAATTACAGTTCGGACGTGGACCTGCTCTACCTGTGCGATGACCTTGCCGACGCAGGAACGCTTGCCATCAGTTCGGCGGAGTTTTTTACCCGCCTGGCGCAGGAACTGACCCGGACGCTTGATTCCATCAGTGCCGAGGGTCCGGTCTATCGCGTGGACCTTCGCCTGCGTCCGCAGGGGTCAAGCGGTGAGATGGTCGTCGGCCTCGACCAGGCCGCGCGTTACTACACCGGGCAGGCGCATGACTGGGAGTTGCAGGCCCTGCTCAAGCTGCGCCACTCCGCCGGAGATGCGGCACTGGCGCGCGAGTTCATTCGCTTTGCGCAGCCGCTTGTCTATCGCGAGGCGCTTTCGTTGGAGGCCATTCAGACCGCCGCACGCTCGCTTGAGCGCATCCGCCGCGGCGCCGCCCGCCGCGCGACCCAAGGGCTGGATGTGAAGACCGGGGCCGGGGGATTGCGGGAGATCGAGTTCGCCGTGCAGTGTTTGCAGCGCGTGCATGGCGGAGGCGAAAGCTGGCTGCGCTCCAGCGGCACCTTGCCGGCGCTGCAAAAACTCCACGACAAGGGACACATCGGGGACGCCGAGTTCCGCCAGCTAGGCCGCGCCTACACCGAACTGCGTGGCATCGAGCATCGCCTGCAATGCCGCCTTGGCACCCCCAGCCATCGCCTGCCGACCGCTGTGGCGGAGCAGGACGCACTCTTTCGCACAATGCCAAAGGAATCCTCGAAAACGCTGCGCGAGTTGAAGGAACTGATGGCCGAGGCCGCCCAGCTCTGTGCCAGCGTCTTGCGCCTGGGAGCAGACGAAAGCGTGGCGACGCCGCTCTCCGCGCGCCTGGGTTCGCCCGGTGCCGAGCGCCTGGCCGCCGAGCTTTGTTCGCGCTCGCCGCAGATTGCCCGCACTCTCGCCTCCGGCATTGCGGACCCGGCGCGGCGTAACCTGATGCGCTTTATCGCCGCTGCCGCCACGGACGAGGATCGCCTCCGGGCCACCTTGGCCGAGGCGGGGCTCATCGAGCGCGCCTTGCCCGTCTTCGCCCAAAGCGCTCTGGCCACGGACATCCTCGCCCGCCATCCAGCGGACATTTCTGCGCTCTTTGGGGAGATCGCTGGACCGCCCGATGGTCTCGTCAAAACAGCCTCCGGCGCGAACGCTTCCGACCAGGTGCGGTGCTCGGCTCGCGCGGCCATGCTTCGCAACGCCGGGCGAACGCTTCTGGAAGGCGCTCCGGTCTGGGATGTCCTGGCAGCACACTCCGCGGCCTTTGATTCCATCCTGCAGCAGGCCTTTGCCAACGTTGACGCGCCGCCGGGCATGGCCGTGTTCGCCGTCGGCCGCCTTGCCACCTGCGAGCTCGATGTGGTCAGCGACGCCGACCTGTTGTTTGTTCGCTCTGCGGAGAGTCCTGCAGAGGATTGCGAACGCGCCGCCCGCACACTGGTGGCCCTGCTGAGCGGCTACACCCGCGAAGGCTCGGCCATTGCCGTGGATACCCGCCTGCGTCCGCATGGCGGCGAAGGCGAACTGGTGGTGAGCTCGCGGCGGCTGGCACAGTATTTTGCCACCGAGGCCGAGGCCTGGGAGGTGATCGCCTTCGCCAAGCTGCGGCGCATCTGCGGGGAGCCGTCGCTCGCGGCCGAGGTGGACGCGGCGTTGGGCCTCCTGCGCGCCCGTCATGTTGGAGAATCGACGTTGCCCGCCCCGGAAACCTCCGCGCCCGCGTTTGCCAGCCAGCTCCGCGCCATGCGCAAACGCCTGGAAGGCGTCGCGCAGCCCGAGAGCTTCAAGAACGGTCCCGGAGGCCTCTACGACCTCGACTTCCTTCTCGGCCTGCTGGAGGCCTTCTCTGGCCTCAGCAGCGCCGGTTTACAGGCCCCCGAGCGCCTCAGCCGCCTGGGCCGGAACGGTTCACTCAGCCCGCAGCAGGAGCGGACGCTGCGCGGTGCCCTGGAGCTCTACCGCCGTGCCGACCATGCCGTGCGCGTGGTTGAGGGGCGAAGCCTGCATTGGCTGCCGGAAAACGACCTCCGCCATGCGGCTGTTTTGGCCCTGCTCGGCGAGCCTGAGCTGGACGAGAAGCTCCGCCATCAAATGGGAGTAGTCAGGTCCATATTCGACAAGGTTTTTGACGCGGTCTCCGGCTGACAATCATTGAACCGCCAGCGCTCCGGTGATAGGCTCGTCTGTTCACTCGCGGAAGACTTTCTACTCTTATGCGCGACGGGGGAGTTGTGGGGTGCCTCCGTTGTGTTTGCGCGTGGCAATTGTCATGGCGTTTTATGGCGCGCCGTGGCCACTCCCATGTCTATTCTCTGAAGGAGAAATCGAATGGCGGCTTCCTACAATGGAGTTGCCGTGCCGGCCGAGGGCCGCGCGGTAGAGTTCAAGAACGGCAAGTTCATCATCCCGGACAATCCAATCATTCCGTTCATCGAAGGCGATGGCACGGGCCGGGACATTTGGAAGGCCAGCGTGCGCGTAGTGGACGCCGCCGTGGCCAAGGCCTATGGCGGAAAGCGCAAAATCGCATGGTTTGAGGTCTTTGCTGGCGAGAAGGCCAAGGAAAAGTTCGGCACCTGGCTGCCGGATGAGACCGTGGACGCCTTCCGCGACCTGCGCATCGGCATCAAGGGGCCGCTGACAACTCCCATCGGCGGCGGCATTCGCTCGCTGAACGTGGCGCTGCGCCAGTTGCTCGATCTCTACGCCTGCGTCCGCCCGGTGAAGTACTACAAGGGAATCCCTTCGCCCGTGAAGCACCCCGAGCGCATGAACCTGGTCATCTTCCGTGAGAATACCGAAGACGTTTACGCCGGCGTCGAGTGGAAGGAAGGCACGCCGGAGGTCAAGAAGCTGATTGACTTCCTGAACAACGAGATGCTGAAGGGCACCAAGAAGCGGATTCGCGAGGACAGCGGCATCGGCATCAAGCCCATCTCCATTACGGGCACCAAGCGCCTGGTGCGCATGGCCATCGAGTTCGCCCTCAAGAACAAGCGCTCCAGCGTGACGCTGGTCCACAAGGGCAACATCCAGAAGTTCACCGAAGGCGCATTCCGCGAGTGGGGCTATGAGGTTGCCACCCAGGAGTTCCGCGCCCAGACCGTGACCGAGCGCGAGAGCTGGATTCTTGGCAACAAGGACACCAACCCGGCGATCACCGTTGAACAGAACGCGCAGCTGATTGAGCCTGGCATGGAGTTCGCACCTGAGGACTTCCGCCAGTCGGTGTACGCCGAGGTCAAGGGCGTTCTCGATGCCATCTACGCCACCCACGGCAAAGGCCAGTGGAAGACGAAGCTGGTCATCAACGACCGCATCGCCGACTCCATCTTCCAGCAGGTTGTCACCCGCGCCGACGAGTACACGGTGCTGGCCACGCCCAACCTCAACGGAGACTACATCAGTGACGCCTGCGCCGCGCAGGTCGGCGGACTGGGCATCGCGCCCGGAGCGAACATCGGCTCCGAGCACGCCATCTTCGAGGCCACCCACGGCACGGCTCCCAAGTATGCCGACAAGGATGTCATCAATCCGGGCTCGGTGATTCTTTCCGCCGTGATGATGCTGGAGTTCATGGGCTGGGGCGAAGCCGCCAAGATGGTGGAGGATGCGATGGAGACCACCATTGACCAGAAGCGCGTGACCTATGACTTCGAGCGCCTGATGCCGGGCGCAACCAAGCTCAAGACCAGCGAGTTCGCCTCGGCCGTGATTGAGAACATGGCCACGAAGGCCTGACTCGCGCGATAATAAGTGGTTGCCCGCCGAGCCGCAACGCCGCCGGGCACACCGCACTCACTCGACATCAACTTCGCCGCCGGAGAGCGGCACGAAAGGGAAGATCATGCGGAAGAAAGTTTCAATCGTTGGAGCTGGTAATGTGGGGGCCACCGCGGCTCATTGGATCGCCAGCAAGGAACTGGCCGATGTGGTGCTGATTGACATCATGGAGGGAATCCCGCAGGGCAAGGCCCTGGACCTTCTACAGGCCATGCCGGTTGAAAAGCGCGACTGCAGCGTCATCGGCACCAATGACTACGCCGACACGGCGAACTCCGACATCGTTGTCATCACCGCCGGCATTCCGCGCAAGCCCGGCATGAGCCGCGATGACCTGCTCAACACCAACTTCAAGATCATGCAGGACGTGGTAAGCAAGGTGGTCAAGTATTCGCCCAACACCATCCTCATCATCGTCAGCAATCCGCTGGATGCCATGGCGCAGGCCGCCTACAAGCTCAGCGGCTTCAGCCGCAATCGCGTCATCGGCATGGCCGGAGTTCTGGACTCGGCACGCTTCCGCACCTTCATCGCGCAGGAACTGGACGTCAGCGTGGAGAACGTGACGGCCTTTGTGCTGGGCGGACACGGCGACACCATGGTTCCGCTCTCGCGCTACTCCACGGTTGCTGGAATCCCGATCACCGAACTGATCGCCCCCGACAAGCTCAAGGCGCTGGAAGAGCGCACGGCCAACGGCGGCGCGGAGATCGTCAAGTATCTGAAGACCGGCTCGGCCTTCTACGCTCCTTCGGCTTCGGCCACGGAGATGGTCGAGGCCATCCTCAAGGACAAGAAGAAGATTCTGCCGTGCGCCGTGTACCTGGAAGGCGAGTATGGCATCACCGGACTCTTCGTCGGCGTGCCGTGCAAACTGGGCGCCAACGGACTCGAGAAGATCATCGAGATCAAGCTGACGGCCGACGAGCAGGCCGCCCTCAACAAGAGCGCCGCCTCGGTAAAGGAACTCACTGGCGTCATCGGCGTGTAACTGCGCTGCGTTGAAATAGAAAAACCCCGGGGCCAAGGCCTCGGGGTTTTGTTTTGCACTTCGTGCGGAGAGCTACACCTTTTCGATCTTGATGGTCTCCACCACAACATCCTTGTTCGGACGGTCCTGTGCGTTGCGGGCCAGCATACTGATCTTGTCCGCCACGTCCTGGCCTTCCACGATCTCGCCAAAGATGGTGTGGTTGCCCGTCAGCCACGGCGTTGCGGCCACGGTCAGGAAGAACTGGCTGCCATTCGTGTTCGGACCGGCGTTGGCCATGGCCAGCTTGCCCGTCTTGTCGAACTTGTGCGCCGAGCCCTTGGTCTCATCCTCGAACTTGTAGCCCGGGCCGCCCATTCCGGTGCCGCTCGGGTCGCCGCCCTGGATCATGAACTGCGGAATCACACGGTGGAAGATGGTGCCATCGTAAAGCGGGCCGGGGCCCTTCTTGCCGCTGACGCTGTCCTTCCAATCGCGCTTGCCCTCGGCCAGCTCGACGAAGTTGGTCACCGTCTTCGGCGCCTCGGTTTCAAATAAACGGCAGACGATGCTGCCCTGGTTGGTGACAAACGTTGCGTACAGTCCCGGTGTGCGATCGGCCATAGTGGCTCCTTGGCAAATAATATTGACTCGTCAGACTAACAGAAAGCGCCGGGCAGCCGCATCCAATGGCCGGCCCGGCCTTCCGCATAAGGTTTACTTGGCCGCGGGTTTCGCCGCGGGCTTGGCAACAGGGTGATGCACCGGCAGCGCGCCAGTGTCAATCTTGATGTGCTTGACGACCACCGGTTTGTTGGGGAGATCCTGTGCCCCGCGCGGCGCACGGGCAATCTTCTTCACCAACTCAACGCTGGCGTCATCGCACTGGCCAAACAGGGTGTACTTTCCATTGAGAAATGGCGTGGCAACCTCGGTAACGAAGAACTGCGATCCATTCGTATCCGGGCCGGAGTTGGCATACGCCAGTCTTCCCGGCCGGTCAAAGGTCACCGAGTTTGAAACCTCGTTGACGAACTTGTAGCCGGGGTCGCCCGTACCCGTGCCGAGCGGATCGCCACCCTGGATCATGAACTCCGGAATGACGCGGTGGAAGATGGTGCCGTCGTAAAGCGCCTTGCCGTGCACCTTCTGCCCGGTCTTGGGATTCGTCCACTCTTTTGTTCCGCGCGCCAGGCCGATGAAGTTGGCCACACCCAGGGGGGCAAGCTTCGGGAAGAGAACGCAATGCAGGTCTCCCGCCGTGGTCTGGATGGTTGCCACCGGCTGTTCCTTGGTTCCCGCGGGCACCGGCTGTGCCAAGGCCATGGCCGCGCACAGCAGAATGGCCGCTACAACAATCGTCTTACGCATTGTTCTACGCATTACCTAACACTCCTTGAATGTGATTCGGTTTAGAGCCGTTTATTTCCTGGCAGAGGGGATGGCGACCTCCGGCCGCAGATCCCGTGCCTGTTCCTTCTGAATCTGTCTGGAAGTCTTTTCCACCTCGGCGAATACGCGCAGAAGATTTCCGCCCAGCACCTTCTGCACATCGCTGGGGCTGTATCCGCGGCCCAGCAGGTCAGCAGTGATCTTCGGTAAATCCTGCACGCCGTCTATTCCTTCCGGCAGGCACTCGACGCCGTCAAAGTCACTGCCAATGCCAACGTGATCCACGCCCGCCACCTTGATCATGTGGTCGAAGTGCTCCATCAGTGCGCTGAAGGGAGGCCGCGGCACCAGCTTGCGGTACTCCTGCTGCAAGCGTGCCAGTTCGGCCTCGCGCTCCGGAGTCTTCGGAGTAAGCCACAACTCACGCATGCGCTTGGTATCGTCGGCGTGCTGCTCATTGTAAGCGCGCTCGGCGGCCAGGAAGTCATTGCTGATGAAGCCGCAGTTGAAGTTCACCTGCGCCACGCCTCCGTTGCGGGCCAGGGCCACAAGCATATCGTCGGTCATGTTGCGCGCATGGTTTGTAATCGCCCGCGAGCTGCTGTGGCTGGCGATGACCGGAGCGCGGCTGACCACCAGCGCCTGGTAAAACGTGTTGTCGCTCACGTGAGAGATGTCCACCATCATGCCCATCCGGTTCATCTCACGCACGGCTTCCCGGCCCAGGTCGGTCAGCCCGGGATCCTTCGGCTTTCCGTTGTCGCCCGTCTTCACGTCGCCGCTGCTCTGGCCCAGCTCGTTGCTGTTGGACCACGTCAGCGTCATGTAGCGCACGCCCAGGCGATAGAAGTCGCGCAGCACGCGGATGTCGCCCTCGATGGCGTGTCCGCCCTCTACGCCCAACAGCGCGGCCAGCTTGGGATGCGGCCCCACTCGCGCGGCTCGAATGTCGTGCACGGAGTAGGCCATCACCATTTCATCGGGATGGCGGCGCACCGTCTCGTAAACGCTGTCAATCATGTCCAGGGCACGCCGGGTGTAGTGGCCCTTGTGCTGCTCGGGATCCACCCAGATGGAGAAGAACTCGGCGCCAAGGTTGCCCTGGTGAACCTTCGCGATGTCCCAGTGGCCGGTGCCGGCATCGTTGCCCGGATCGAAGCCGTCATCCACAAAGCGCCCCGGCGTGTCGGCGTGGGTGTCCACCACAATGGCCGACTTGTGCACGGCCTGCGCAGAGATCGTCTTTGCCTTCATGGGTGTCACCTTGTGTGCCGAGCCAGGAGCTTGCGCCCCGGCCACGGCGGCCAGCAGCAGGGTGAAGGGAAGCGACAGCCAAAGTCTCATCGGTTCTCCGTTCCGCCAACGATTATACCGAAGCATGACGATTCACAGCCTGCGTGCTCGTCGCCGCCATGTCAACTCTGCGGAACAATGCAAAAGTCCGGCGCGAGGCCGGACTTCGTATGCACTTGATGTGGAGATTACTTGCCGGCGCGGAACTCGACCGGCGCGTCGCGATACTCGTCGTAGCGGCTGCTGACCATGATGTGGTAGCAGGCCTGGCGGCGCTCTTCAGCAGCTTCCACCAGTCCGAGCTGCTGCAGCTTGAGCACGTACTGGTTAATCCACACGCGCTCGCGAGGGCTCATGATGCGCTTGCCGATGTCCACCGTAAGGCCGGCCAGGTGCGAGCTGGCGGTCTCGCCGTCAATCGGCGCGGCGTTGTGGTTCGAGCGCTGGAGCTTGGCCTGCTGCTCCACGGTGCGCACCGCGCTGGTCACCTGGATGGGCTGGTGGAAGTTGGCGTAAAAGGCCTGGCTCAAATCTTCCAGGAAGGCACGGGTCCAGGGGCGGCAGAAGCGGCGATTGGAATCCAGATTCGCGGCAATCACCAGCGAGCGGCTCTCATGCAGGGGCACCAGTTCGCCGCGCAGCTCAAGCTGCTCCAACTGCTGGTCGTCGGCAATGCGATTCAGCTTCAGGCGGTCAATCTCTTCATTCTGGCGAAGCAGGGAATCGTGCGAACCGCGGAGAACGGGATTCCAGCGCTGTAGCCGCGCTTTGGCGTGGGTCGTCTTCAGGCTGCGCCGCGGAGTGCGGTAGGGCGAATTGAGCGTGGCCGCCGACGCCAGAGAAACTCCCAGCATCAGCACAAATACGCAAATAGCCTGAATCCGGCTCAACATCGTCGGTGTGGTACTCCTTGCCTGAGTTTTGTTCACTGCTGATAGTGTAGCGTAGCCGGTGCAGGAAACAAAACTCCAAAGCGCACGATGGTCGTTGTCCAACCAGATGCCTGCCCGGTTGGCTCCGTTCCGGAAAGCGCGAACAGAAGATGGTTGATTTAGCGATAGTGCTTAGCAGGCAAAGCGAAGCGCGTGGCCGCAGCCACGCGCCCGCACCACTTGCCGCGTTACAGGCGGAAGAAGTCCAGCACCGCCTTTTTCATCACGTCGCCGCCCACGTCGCTGATGGATTTGGTCAGCGGAATCTCCTTGGGGCAGGCCTCCACGCAGTTCTGCGCGTAGCCGCACTCCTGGATTCCGCCATCGCCCATCAGTGCCGCCAGGCGCTCATCCTTTAGCACCTTGCCGGTTGGGTGCATGTTGAAGAGCCGCACCTGCGCAATGGTGGCCGCGCCGACGAAGCCCGTGCCCTCGTTGAATTGCGGACAGCTCTCCATGCAGCAGCAGCAGCTCATGCACTGGCTCAGCTGGTAGGCCTGCTCCTGCACCTGCGGAAGCTGGCGCGGTCCGTCGCCCAAGGCGTAGGTGCCGTCCACCGGAACCCAGGCCTTGACGGTCTTCAGGTTCTCGAACAGCACACTGCGGTCCACCTGCAGATCGCGCACCACGGGGAACTTGCTGAACGGCTCGATGGTGATCGGCTGTTCCAGGTTGTCCACCAGGGCCGAGCAGGCCATACGCGCCCGCCCGTTGATCAGCATGGCGCAGCTGCCGCAAACTTCTTCCAGGCAGTTGGAGTCGTAGTTGACTGGCGTCGTCGCCTTGCCGTCGCGCGTCAAAGGCTTCAGCGCGACTTCCATGAACAGTGAGATCACGTTGAGGCCGGGGCGGTGCGCGATCTCGAACTCCTCCCAGAAGGGTTCGCTCGTCGGATTCGCCTGCCGCTTGATCTTGAAAAGTACCGTCTTGTTCGCCATGTGTCTCTTAATCCTCTTTGCCCCTTCAGCCGGGGCCGGATCCGGTTGCTATTTGCTGTCGTAACGGCGGGGCCGCGGCTTGATCAGCGAGACGTCCACGTCTTCCCACTCGATGCGTGGCTCGTTACTTCCGCTGTTGTAGAAGGCCTTGGTCGTCTTCAGGAAGCGTTCGTCATTGCGCTCCGGGAAGTCCGGCTTATAGTGCGAGCCGCGCGATTCATCGCGCAGTCGCGCTCCCAGGGCCACCACCCGCGCCAGATGCAACATGTTCTCCAACTGGCGGGTAAAGAGGAACGACTGGTTGGACCACATGCTCTTGTCGCTAAGGTTCACCTTCTTGTAGCGCTCCTGCAACTCCAGGAGCGTTTTCTCGGTCTCCGCGATGCGATCGTTGTAGCGTGTCACCGTGACGTTCTTGCTCATGGTGTCGCCCAGTTCGCGCCACAACTGGAAGGGATTCTCGCCACCCTGGTTGTTGAGCAGCGCGTCGTTCTTTCCAAGCTGGCGCTTCTTCTCCGCTGCCAGTGCCGATTCCAAATCCGCTCCCGGAGCGTCACCGCCCGCGGCGTACTTGAGGGCGTGCGGTCCGGCGATAAAGCCGGCGTAGATGCAGCTGAGCAGCGAGTTGGCGCCCAGGCGGTTGGCGCCGTGGATCGAGTAGTCGCACTCGCCCGTGGCGTACAGCCCGGGGATGTTGGTCTGCTGGTTGATGTCCACCCAGAGGCCGCCCATGGTGTAGTGCATGCCCGGGAAGATCTTCATCGGCACTTCGTGCGGATCGTCGCCGACGAACTTCTCGTAGATGTCCAGAATGCCGCCCAGCTTGCGGTCGAGCGTGGCGCGGTCAATGTGCGACAGGTCGAGGTAGACCATCGGCTGGCCTTCCACGCCCATGCCCTGGTCGTACACAACCTTGTGGATGGCCCTGGTCGCGATGTCGCGCGGCACCAGGTTGCCGTACTTGGGATACCACTCTTCCAGGAAGTAGAAGCGCTCGCCCTCTGGAATCTGCTTGCCCGGGCGCTTGTCGCCGGCCGTCTTGGGAACCCAGACGCGTCCGCCTTCACCGCGCGCCGACTCTGACATCAGCCGCAGCTTGTCTTCGCCGGGGATGCAAGTCGGGTGCACCTGAATCATCTCTCCGTTGCCGTAGGCCGCGCCCTGCAGGTACAGCGAACCCTGCGCCGAGCCGGTACACACAACCGAGTTCGTGCTCTTGCCGAAGATGGCGCCGATGCCGCCGGTGGCCATGATGACCGCGTCGGCCGCGAAGGTTTCCACTTCCATCGAGCGCAGGTCCATGGCGCAGATGCCGCGGCAGGTGCCCTTGCCGTCAATCACCGCGCTCAGGAACTCCCAGTACTCGTACTTCTTGACCTTGCCTTCGGCCTCATAGCGGCGCACCTGCTCGTCCAGCGCGTACAGAAGCTGCTGGCCGGTGGTGGCTCCGGCAAAGGCCGTGCGGTTGAAGAGCGTGCCGCCGAAGCGGCGGAAGTCCAGCAATCCCTCGGGAGTGCGGTTGAAGGGAACGCCCATGCGGTCCAGCAGGTCAATGATGTCCGGACCCATCTCGCACATCAGCTTGACGGCCGGCTGGTTGGCCAGAAAGTCGCCGCCGTAGACCGTGTCGTCAAAGTGCAGCCACGGCGAGTCGCCTTCGCCCTTCAGATTCTTTGCCGAGTTGATGCCGCCCTGCGCGCACACCGAGTGCGAGCGCTTGACGGGCACCAGCGAGAACAGCTTCACTTCGCCGCCCGCCTCGGCCACTTTGATTGCGGCAGACAGGCCAGCCAGGCCGCCGCCGACGATGATGATCTTTGCAGTCTTTGCCATAATCCCTTTTGTCCTCGCCTATCGCTGTGCGCGCGCGTCGGGCGCGGGCGTCAGGCGGCTCTGCTCGGCCGCGTCATTGTGCAGATCCCACATCGGGTTGCGCTGCTGCTCCGGAAACTTGCTCACAAAGGAGTACAGGCTTGCCAGCCCCGCCAGCATCAGCACCACGGCCAGGCCAATACCGGCCAGCCGAGCCCGATTCTGCGCCTTGGGGCCGGTCACAATGCCCCACTTGGCGGCAAACAGGAAGCAGCCGTATCCAAAGTGCCAGGCCGAGCCCAGCACGCCCAGCACGTAAAAGCCAAGAATCAGGGGGTGCGAGAGCTCGCTCTGCACCTTCCAGAAGCTGGCGTCGTAGTGCTCGGTCAGGTGCACGCCCGTAAAGCGCATCGTCCACAGGTGGAAGCCGACATAGAAGAACACCAGGAGGCCGGTGTAGCGCTGCAGCGTGTATCCCCAGTTACCCGCCCACGGATAGTCAATGACGTTGTTCTCACCGCGCCACCAGATGTAAATGCCGTACAGCGCGTGGAAGAGGAGTGGGATGAAGATGCCGATGATCTCCAGCCCGAGCCGGAAGGGAAGACCGGTCAGGAACTTCACCTGGGCGTTGTATGCTGCGGGGCCGCTCAGGGCTTCCGCGTTCGATAAGAAGTGCTCGAGTAGGAACAAGCCGACCGGAACAATGCCGGTCAGTGAGTGCAGCCGCCGCCAAAAAAAGGAATTTCCCTGTCCCGCCTTCAGCGGGGCAACCCCTTTGGGCAGTGCTGTGCCTGTTGTTTGAGCCGTAGAAGCCACGTTGTCTCCTTCAATCCCCATCATTACGTGAACAAGCAAATATAGTTTCGCTGGAAAGCTGAGTCAATAAAACAACATCGCGCGTAGCACACTCTTTCTGCCACGCCCGGCTGTGCCATCCGTACACTGTTTCCTTCCGCCGTCCGGCGAGCACATTCCCGGCCATTCCTAAAGCCTGTTCCGCCAACGGCCTCCGCTCGGGGTAGAATAGCTGTTCGCCCCTTGGCGCGCATCCGTGGCCGTTTGGCCGGCAGGGTGGCGCACCGCGGCCAATCGCGGGCGGAATAATCTGCAACTGGCAGGGAGAAGCTTTTATGTCGGAATCGAATGGCAATGGGCTGCGGCTGAAGATCGGCCTGGCCGAGATGTTGAAGGGCGGCGTCATCATGGACGTGATGAGCGCCGAGCAGGCGGAGATCGCCGAAAAGGCCGGCGCCGTCGCCGTCATGGCCCTGGAGCGCGTGCCGGCCATGATTCGCGCCGAAGGTGGCGTGGCCCGCATGGCCTCGCCGAAGGTCATCAAGGAAGTCATGGCGACCGTGAACATTCCGGTCATGGCCAAGGCCCGCATCGGCCACTTCGCCGAGGCGCAGATACTGCAGGAACTCGGCGTGGATTACATCGACGAGAGCGAGGTGCTGACCCCTGCCGACGAGGCGCACCACATTGACAAGCACGCCTTCAAGACTCCCTTCGTCTGCGGAGCGCGCAACCTGGGTGAGGCTCTCCGCCGCATCGCCGAAGGCGCCTGCATGATCCGCACCAAGGGCGAAGCCGGCACAGGCGATGTCATCCATGCTGTCAAGCACATGCGCCAGATTGTTAAAGAAATGCGTGAACTCACGGTGATGAGCGAACAGGAGCTTTACCTGGCGGCCAAGACGCATCAGGCTCCCTACGAGCTGGTCCGCATGGTCGCCAAGGCCGGCAAGCTTCCCGTGCCGAACTTCTCCGCCGGCGGCATTGCCACTCCGGCCGACGCATCGCTGGTCATGCAGCTTGGCGCCGAGGCCGTCTTCGTCGGCAGCGGAATCTTCATGAAGGGCAACGCAACGCCCCTCGACCTCAGCGTCAAGGCTGAGCGCGAGGAGGCTATCAGCCGCGCCAAGGCCATCGTGCAGGCCACCACGCACTACCTTGATCCCAAGGTTCTGGCCGAGGTCAGCGAGCAGATGACCGGCAGCATGAAGGGTCTGGCCGTGGGCAACATCGAGGAGAAAGACCTCCTCCAGACCCGCGGTTATTAGTTAAGAGTTTTTCCGCAGCGGAAAGCGCAGCCTTCGGGTTGCGCTTTTCTGCATCTTTTTCTGTCACTAAAGTGTCAAAATGTAATAACCTGAACACTCCCCATTAACACAAGGAGCCCGCATGAAGCTTGCTGCCACAGTTGTATCCATCGCTCTTCTGGTTGCCCCCGCCGTTTCAGCATCCACGCAGGGACTGGAGAGCCGCGTCTCCACGGGCTTTACCGTGAACATTGCTTACTCGCCCAAGGCCCAGGCCAAGCTCAAAGAATTGAATGACACGGTGATCGTCGCTGCCAATGTCTCGGCCAAGCCCAAGCCCTCGGCCCCCAAAAAGGAGCTCAGCGAGACCGGCGAAATTAACCTGGCGCAGCAGAAGGTCGAAGTGCTGGTTGGCCAGCCCGCCCTGTTTTTCTCCTTTGACCTGGCGCCCAAGCTCGTCAAGCACGCTGCCGGAGACGACCTCCGCCTGCTGATCAACATCTACAGCGCGCACGATTCCAGCGCGGCCAACGTGCTGAGCTGCAATACCTACGACGCAGGCTTCTTCGCCATCCAGGAGCAGACCATCAACCTGAGCTGCAAGCTCATCGGCGAGTAGCCAGCGCGGGATGTGCCACGGCATTTCTTGGGGATTTAGAGTTCCTAAGGTTCCATGTGGTGCAGGACGAAGACTCCCACCGCGCCCAGCCCTATCAGCATGATCATGCCCCGGGCGGGCAGGTGCTCGGCCACCAGCAGAACCACCAGAATGACCGCCATCTGCGTCAGCCGGATGGCGGCTTTCTTTTTCTGCGCCGGGTTGCCAAAGCGCCGCAACAGAAACATGCGCAGCGCGATCAGCACGAGGAAAAATACCAGGATCAGCTTAAAGGACATGGCTACCGCGTTCCGGCAGCGTGGCTGGCCACGCTGGCATAGCGCACGGAATCCTTCTTCGCCGGCCTTTTCCTTGGCTCGGCATTTCCCGGCGAGGCCGGTCCCAGGATGGTCTCCGCCATCTTCTTCGCCACCGCGCGTATGTCGTCCCCATCGCGATTCGTAAAGACGGCCACGGCCACTTTGCGCTTGGGAACCAGCAGCAGGAAGGTGCTTGTGCCGGACTGGCTGCCGCCGTGGGCCACCATGAACTCACCCTGCAAGGTGCCCAGCTCCCAGCCCAGGGCATAGCGCAGGTGTTCGCCCGGATGCGAAGTTTCCCGCCACATCAGATGCGTCCACTCCGGCCCCAGCAGGTGCTCGACTCCACTCGCGAACTCCACCATCTCCGTGGGAGTGCTCAGCCATCCGCCGCCGGGCAAGCGGTCGCTGGTATCCAGTGCATGCGCCGGGGCCAGCTTGCCATCCTTCAAGGTGTAGAAGCGCACTCGGCCCGGCTGCTCGACGCTCTCGTCGTCCACGACTGTCTGCTTCATGTGCAGAGGGTGCAGCACCTTGCGCTCGACGTAGCGCGCGTAGTCCGTTCCGCTGGCTCCGGCCACCTCGCAGCCCAGCACGGTGAATCCATAGCTGGTGTAAAGCTGCTGGCGGCCTGCGGGGAACTCCAATGGATCGGCGGCAAAGTTGCGCACCGCATCGTCCATGGTTGCAAAGTGATGGGTATTCTGCGCCGCGTCGTCGTCCTTGTAGTGGTGCACTCCGGAGCGGTGCCCCAGCAGCATTCTGGCTGTCACCTCGGGATGGCCGGTGAAGGCAGGGCAGTAGAGTTCGGCGCGTGCGTCCAGCCCCAGGCGATAGCTTCGCGCCAGCCGCATCACGGCCACCGCCGTAATCGGCTTGCTAATAGATGCCAGCCGGTACAGCGACTCCGGCGTGGCCGGAACCTTCTGCTCCACATCGGCCCAGCCCAGGGCAAAGGCCTCGACGTGCCCATCGTTCCATACGGCCACGCTGATGCTCGGCAAGGTCTGTGCCTTCATGGCCGCGGCGGCCTGGGACTTGACCTGGGCCAGCCACGCCGGAGCCGTGGCTTCCTGCGCGAAGCTCATGCTGGCGGCGCCCAGCAGGGCAACCATCATCCACAGTCGCAGCATCCGCATCGAGATAACCCGCCCCAAGCGCAAACCCCTCATCCACCAACCTCCCGGGAAGCCAAATGCATTCTTTGTTAAAGTAAATGGAAATGACCAAGATTGGCATCCTATCGCTCCAGGGAGACTTTGAAGCCCACCGCCGCCGCATAGCCGAGCTCGGCGCGGAGGCCATCGAAGTGCGCAAAATGGAGCAGCTCGATGCTCTCGACGGCCTCATTATCCCCGGCGGCGAAAGCTCGGTCTTCCTGCATCTGCTTGGAGAGAAAGGCTTTCAGAGGCTCTCGGAGTTCGTGCTTTCGCGCCCTGTCTTCGGAACCTGCGCCGGATGCATTCTATTGGCCGCCCAGGTGGAAAACCCCGCGCAGAAGGGCATAGGAGCCCTGGACGTAACCGTCCGCCGCAACGCCTACGGCCGCCAGATTGACTCCACCATCCTCACCGGCCCCAGCCTGCTTGGCCCCGAGCCGCTCGAACAGGTCTACATCCGCGCCCCGCGCATCGAGCGCACCGGCCCCACGGTCGAAGTCCTGGCCAGCCGGGACGGCCACGCCGTGCTCGTCCGCCAGGGCAAAGTGCTGGCCGCAACCTTCCATCCCGAGCTAAGCGAAGACCCGCGCGTGCATGGGGAATTCCTGCGCATGGTGCGGGAACAGGGTTGAACCTAGTTTTATTGTCGGTTAGCGTTCCTGGGGGAGATGGCCATACCACTTCGGTTTTTTAGTTAAACCGAAGCCATGAGGAATGCCTCGCTCAGGATTGGCGACCCATTCGTCGCTTTCCCGGTTTGCAAATGTAACGCCAAGCTTGTCAGCCAAGCTCTTTTTGGCTTCGATCTGATTCCACTTCCGCAGGACTTTGCCATCAGCAACATTTATCTCAAATGCTGAGAACACCCCAAAGCACGCGCAAGAAGTATGGCCAGGCACGGAGACGGCGATTAGGACGCGCGAGCTATCCTTTCCACTCCATCCAATCCCTGCAATCTCTGGTGTCTCAGGCCCATAAAAACACCATTCACGGATGAGCCTCAGTCCATCTTTGACAGGTTCAACCACATGTATGCCATCCTGCCGTACATACACAATTTTGGCCCGGTAGGGGCCCATCGAACCACCCTCACTGTATGTCAACAGAAACGCCCGTGAATCCGGGGACCATAGAACCTCCGCATTCAGGTAGTGTCCAATGCGAGTGGCAAAGGTCTTGCCAAAAGCCTGAACGGTAACCGTGTCGTGCGGCCCGGGTTCTTCAGATGGTTGGCCCGGGATTGCCTCTATGACTTTGCTTCCATCCGGTGACGGCACACGAACGGGCTTCTCGATAAAGGACACACCCTTGCCTTCGCGCGCATAGAATCCGTTGGAATCCTGCTGTGCGACACACGGGAGAGCAATCGCTGTAACCAATAATGGAATCAACCAGTTCATGGCGCATTATAGCGCCGATCTTTCGGGTAAAACATAAACGAAATCATTCACATTTTGGCAGAAATTCACTCAACTTGCGCAGCCGCAGCGTTGGATCGTTGGCGATATCCTGCTGCAGCCAGCCCAGGTGACCTGCACCGTAGATCACCAGAACGCGATCCTGCGGTGATTGCACCAGGGCTCGGATGTTGTGGTAAATGCGAATGTTGCGCTGGTACCAGGCGGCCAGAAGGTCCGGGGCCGCATAATCGCCCGGTTCGCCCAAGGGCACCATGGAGTAATACCCGGCCACTCCGCGGGCGCTGGATTCATCAGAGTTCAAGAGAAGCATCATTTGCAGAAGGCTGTGAGTATGCAGGTAGTCTTCTTCCACCTTGGACTGCCTTTTCCAGCTATCGATCTGTGCTTCAATCTCTTTGCTCCGCCCCTTGGCGGCGGCAAAGTTGATCACATGCTGCAAAGGGAAGTCGCCCTCCTCGTCCACTCCATAGACGCTCTTGTGGCCGAGTTCGCGGCCCAGCCGGAAGCCGATCTGATCTACTTCGTTGGCTCGGAGATCCTGCTTCCCGGCCAAGTACTCCTCATAGCGAGCCTTCAGCCGCGGGCTGTCTACGTCATCTTCCACGGCGATCTTGGTGGGCTGGAAGCGCTTCAGCACCGTCAGCAGCTCGTCGAGTTCCTTCTGCCGCTGGGGGCTGCGCACGTCGTCGGCTTTCAGGTTCGCCACGTCGCGCCCGGGGTTGCCCATGTGGTAGGTGCCGAGCACCAGAACCTCCGCGCGGGGTGTGACTTGAGCTGCTGCACAGGCCGGGATGAGAACGAGAAGCGCCATCATCCATGGAATCTTGCGCATAGAACCTCCTGAAGCGTTATACGGCCATGTGTGGCCGTTGTTCCCGCCGGGCGCCGGGGTTTCGCTCTGCCTTTGCTAAACCCGGGACAAATGTGTTATTTTGAACTGGTTACAACAATGAAAAAGCAGAAGCAGGAGCGCGTCAGTTTCCAGTGTTAGCACCCGAGCAGAAAACAATCGTCATCGAGAAGTACAAGACCCACACCTCCGACACCGGCAGCCCTGAAGTTCAGATTGCCCTTTTGAGCGAGCGTATCAGTCAACTGACTGATCACTTCCGTACGCACAAGAAGGATCACGCCTCGCGGCGCGGACTTCTGATGATGGTGAGCAAGCGTCGCAGCCTGCTCGACTATCTGAAGAAGTACGACTCCGAGCGTTATAAGACTGTCATTGCGAAGCTGGGTCTCCGCAAATAACTTCCGCTGGGGCCCTGGTCGCCTAGACCGGGCTCTTGTGCATTCCGCCGGTGTCCGCCCTGTGTTGACGGCGCCGGCGCACACTTCCTCCTTCTAAGGCTGGCCCCGCCTGGGACGCCTGTGAACGAGGAACAGCAGGGAAGCATCATGCGGCTGGAACTGTAGCTGTTTGGCATCTTGAACTGCGGCTTGTCGCGTACTGCTCGCGCTTGTTGTGGTCCGATGCTCCTATCGTGGACGCGCCCCTGATTGAAAGGGAATATGAAACAGGAAACAAGTGTAGTTCTCTCCGGCGGTAAAACCATTTCATTTGAGACTGGTCACTGGGCCAAGCAGGCCCACGGTTCCACGGTCGTCCGCATTGGAGACACCGTCGTACTGGCCACCGCCTGCGCCAACGCGGAACCCCGCGTCGGCATCGATTTCTTCCCCCTCACGGTGGATTACCGTGAATACACCTACGCCGGCGGACGCATCCCTGGCGGCTTCATCAAGCGCGAAGGCCGCATGAGTGAGCGCGAGACCCTGACCAGCCGTCAGATCGACCGCCCCATCCGCCCGCTCTTCCCGGAAGGCTTCCGCAACGAGACGCAGGTCATCGCCTTCGTCCTCAGCGCGGACAAGGAGAACGATCCTGACGTTGCCGGCATCAACGGCGCCTCGGTCGCACTCTCCCTCAGCGACATTCCCTTTAACGGTCCCGTGGGCGCGGTTCGCGTCGGCCTGGTCAACGACCAGTTCGTTATCAACCCCACCTACGCCGAGCAGCACGAGAGCAAGGTCAACATCATGGTCGTCGGCACCAGCGAAGGCATCGTGATGATTGAATCCGGCGCCAACGAAGTGGACGAGGACAAGGTGGTGGACGCCATCGAGTTCGCCCACGGCGAGATCAAGAAGATCTGCGCTGCCATCAGCGAGTTTGCCGCGCAGTATGGCAAGCCGAAGCGCCACTACGAGGCTCCGGTGGTTGACCAGCCCTACCTCGATTCGCTGCGCCAGAAGTTCGGCGCGGCTCTGGCCGACGCCTGCAACACCGAGAAGTATCCCAAGGCGGAAAGCTACGCCAAGATCAAGGCCCTGAAGGATTCGGTCAAGGCCGAGATTCCCGATGATCAGCCGGAAGCCCGCGTCAAGGCCGGCAAGTACTTTGACGCGCTGCGCGAGTTGGTCTTCCGCGAGGAAGTCATCAACAACCGCCGCCGTCCCGATGGCCGCGCCTTCGATCAGATCCGCGCTATTTGGACTGAGGTTGGCGTGCTGCCCCGCGTGCACGGCTCCGCCGTCTTCACTCGCGGAGAGACCCAGGCGCTGGTCACCACCACGCTCGGCACTTCTGACGACAAGCAGCGTCTCGAGCGCTTTGAGGGTGAAACCAAGAAGCGCTTCATGCTGCACTACAACTTCCCGCCGTTCTCGGTTGGCGAAGTCGGCTTCCTGCGTGGCGCCGGCCGCCGCGAAATCGGTCACGGCGCACTCGCCGAGCGCGCTTTGGTCGCCGTTCTGCCGCCCGAAGATGATTTCCCCTACGCCATGCGCGTGGTCAGTGACATCCTGGAATCCAACGGCAGCTCGTCCATGGCCTCCATCTGCGGCGGTTCGCTCAGCCTGATGGATGCGGGCGTTCCGCTGAAGGCTCCCGTGGCGGGTGTTGCGATGGGCCTGGTCAAGGAAGGCGACAACTACGCCATCCTTACCGACATCGCCGGCGCCGAAGATCACTACGGTGACATGGACTTCAAGGTCGCCGGAACCTCCCAGGGCATCACCGCTCTGCAGATGGACATCAAGATCGGCGGCATCACTCCGCAGATCATGCGTGAGGCGCTGGCTCAGGCCAAGCGTGGACGCCTGTTCATCCTGGACAAGATGTCTGAGTCGTTGACCACCGGCCGCGAGAACGTCAGCACGCACGCTCCGCGCTTCTACACCGTGATGATCCCCACCGACAAGATCCGTGAACTGATCGGACCTGGAGGCAAGGTCATCCGCGGCATCGTGGAAGCCACTGGCGTCAAGATTGACGTCGAGGACAGCGGTCAGGTTCGCGTCAGCAGCAGTGACAGCGCCGCCGCCGAGAAGGCTCTCCAGATGATCGGGGACATCACGGCCGTGCCCGAGGTTGGCCGCACCTACCTTGGAACCGTCACCCGCCTGGCTGAGTTCGGCGCATTCGTCGAAATCATCCCCGGCACCGACGGCCTGCTGCACATCAGCGAAGTCGCCGAGCACCGCATCAAGGACATCAAGGACGAGCTGAAGGAAGGCGACCAGGTTCTGGTCAAGGTTCTCAGCGTCGAAGGCAACCGCATCAAGCTCAGCCGCAAGGCCATTCTCAAGGAGCAGCGCGCCAAGATCGAAGCTGAAGGCGGCGTCGTTCCTCCGGTTCCCGAGGATGAGGACGGTGGTGGCGAAAGCCGCGATCGTCAGCGCCACGAGCGTTCTGAGCGCCCCGAACGCCGCGAACCCCGTGAGCCGCGTGAACCGCGTCCCGCACGTTCGCTGGAAGGCGCAGCCGCGACCTTCGAAGGTGGCGTCGAGACGACGGATGGCGAGGAAGAAGATGACAACTTCAACCACGAAGGCACGCCGAACGATCCGCCCAGCCACAGCGATGCACGTCCCGCTGGTGGAGCCGGTGCGGGCGATCCGCGCCGCCGCCGCCGTGGCCGCAGTGGACCGCCCCGCGGTCCGCGCACGCCGCGCTAACCTGCTCTAAGCCATCAGAAGGCCACGGTTCACGCCGTGGCCTTCGGCTTTTTGCGGCATCTTTTTCGCCGCCACCAGTCCTCTGCAACCGGGGTGGTAGAATCGTCCCGGAATCTGCCGGAACAATTTCTTTCTGCGAGGCGAGATGAACGATCTATTCTCTACCTTCCTGGGACACGTGGAGCACGCTTCGGCCGCGACCACGGTGGCCGCGGTGGCTCTGCGTTTGGCCGTGGCGGCGTTATTTGGCGGAGTCATCGGCATCGAGCGTCAGCTCAAGCACCGGCCGGCAGGGTTGCGTACCAACATGTTCATCTGCTTCGGTGCGGCGCTGTTCACCATCGTCTCCTCGCTCATGGCCGGCGGTCAGGAGGATACGCGCATCGCCGCCCAGATCGTCACCGGCATCGGCTTCATCGGCGGCGGCGTCATCCTGCGCGCGGGAGGCACCATCCAGGGTGTTACCACGGCGGCCACCATCTTCGTCGTCGCCGCCATCGGCATGTGCGCCGGCAGCGGATTGCTCTTTCCGGCCACCATCGCCACCGTCTTTGTCGTATTCGGATTGCTTGTCCTCGGCGTGCTGGAGCAGCACGTCTTCGGCCGGTATGCGGCCGTCGCCTACACAGCAGGCCTGCTTTCGCCCGCCGATCTTCCCCGGCTGCTCAAAGAGGCGCAGGCCGAGCGCAACACCCGGCTGGTGGATGTCAGCTTCAGCCTATGCCCGCAGGGCGTCGAAGCCGCGTTCATCCTGGATGCCGCACCCGCTACGCATGTCACCCTCCAGGCCAGGCTGCGCCAGGAGCTTGCCGCCCACACCATCACCAAATTCAGTTGCAGCGTGCAGGAGTAAAGGCCTTGTCTGACCATTCCACCTCCAACCGTTCCTGCATCCCCTTCGTCAAGGCCAGCGCCTATGGCAATGACTTCCTCATCATTGACCGGCAGTACCAGGGTTCGGATGCGGCGGCCCTGACGCGCTCGCTCTGCAACCGCCACAACGGCGTTGGTGCCGATGGCGTCGAATGGACGAGCCAGCGTCCCGGCGCAGACGCACACATCGAACTCATCAACGCCGATGGCAGCTTTGCCGAGCTGAGCGGCAACGGCACGCGCTGTGTCGCCGCAACGCTTGCCGCAGCGCAACCCGCAATCCAAGGAAGGGAAGAGTTCATCATCTCCACCGACGCTGGACCACGCCGCTGCCGCCTTACCGGCCGCATTGGCAATCGCTATGACTTCCTCACCGAGATGGGTCACCCCGAGGTCGGTATCCCCTTTGCCGTCAATATCGGCTCGCTCAGCCGGGAGGGCGTGCCGGTCAGCATGGGTAATCCCCACTTCGTCATCTTCGTCGAGGAGTTTCCCTCCGAGTGGCAGCGCGAGTCGCAGTTGATCCAGTCGCGCTCCGATCTTTTTCCCGAGGGCGTCAACGTGGAGTGGGTACAATTCCGAGGCGCGGGCGAGGCGCTTATTCGCATCTTTGAGCGTGGCGCGGGCGAGACGCAGTCCTCCGGCACCGGCACATCGGCCTCGGCCTCTGCGGCCATAGCCACCCGTAAAGCTCCGGAAAAGCTGCTGGTTCTCGCTCCCGGCGGCGCCCAGCGCGTCGAGTGGCATCCCCGCCAGCCCTTGCTTCTGGAAGGCTCGGCCGTACTCATCTGCCAGGGGGAATTCTTCCTGTAACCCTTTGGCCGGGGATTTTCGTTTAACATCATATTCATGCCGAACTCTGAAAAAGCCACGCTTCGTCCTCACGCTCTCGCCTCCGGCGGCAAGCTGGGAGTCGTCGGCCTGGCCAGCCGCGCCGATGACAGCCTCCTGCGCGAAGGGTGCACCGCCCTGCAACAGGTCAGCGGCCGCGCCGTGGAATCCATCACCATGGAGCGCGACGGCGACTTTGCCGGTTCGGCCGACGCCCGCGCTATGGCCTTCCTGACCTTGTGGCAGCGTGGAGACGTCGAGGCCATTGTCTGCGCCCGTGGCGGTTACGGCTCCAATTATCTTTGCCCGTGGCTCTGCCAGCCGGAGCAGCAACTCATCCTGCGCCAGACGCCCAAAATCTTCGTCGGCTACAGTGACAACACCAGCGTTCTGCTCGCCTTGGATCGCGCAGGCCTCGTCGGCTTCCACGGCCCCATGGTTGCCAGTGACTTTGCTGGCGGCAGGGCCGATGCCGCATCGTTTCTCTCCGCCCTCGGTGGCCTACCACTTGAGTTTTCGTTCGACGCCGCCAGCAACGTGCAGTGCCTTGTCGGTGGAGAAGCGCAGGGCCCCATCATTGGCGGATGCCTCTCGGTGGTCGTCAGCTCACTCGGCACTCCATGGGAGATCGAAACCGCGGGCCGCATCCTCTTCCTAGAGGACATCAACGAGAAGCCGTACCGCATTGACCGCATGATCATGCACCTGGCCGCAGCCGGCAAGCTCGACCACGTGCGCGGCATCATCTTTGGAGAGATGCCCGGCTGCACTCCCGGCGCGCAGGGTGAGGAGTCTTTGCGCCAGACCATCGAACGTCTGCTTGGCGACCTTGGCGTGCCGCTTGTGATGGGCTTTTCCTCCGGCCACGGCGATTCACCCAACCTGACCTTGCCCTTTGGCGTGGAGGCCGCGTTGGCCGCCGGTGCCGGTGGCGTGCGCCTGCAAGTGGAGCCGGCTGCCGTGCGCGGCCACAAGAGATAAGGACTGTCCCCGTTGAGCACTTCCCGTAACATTCATCTCATCGGCATTTGCGGCACGGCCATGGCGTCCCTGGCGGGAATGCTGCGTCAGCTTGGCCACCGCGTGCAGGGCTCGGACGTGGCTGCCTATCCGCCGATGTCGGAGCTTCTTGCCAAGCTCGGCATTCCCATCCTGCAGCCCTTCAGCGAAAAAAATCTCTCGCCCGCGCCCGACCTCGTCGTTGTCGGCAACGCCATCTCGCGCGGCAATTCCGAGCTCGAATATGTTCTCGACCATCGCCTGCCCATGGTCAGCATGGCCGAGCTGATTCATCAGGAGTTCCTCGCCGGACGCCACTCGCTGGTCATCGCCGGCACGCATGGCAAGACGACCACCACCAGCATGGCCGCCTGGATATTTCAATCCGCCGGACGCGATCCATCGTTTCTCATCGGCGGCATCGCGGAAAACTTCGGCTCCAGCTTCGCCGTCACTCATGGCGCGGAGTTCATCATCGAAGGCGATGAGTACGACACCGCCTTCTTCGACAAGGGTCCGAAGTTCCTGCACTACTTTCCCGACGCCGTCATCCTCACCTCGGTCGAGTTCGATCACGCCGACATCTATCGCGATCTTGACGCCGTGAAGTTCGCCTTCCAGCGCCTCATCAATCTCGTTCCGCGCCGCGGCCGCGTCATCGCCTGGGACGGGCACCAGAACGTCAGCGATTGCGTTGCCCGCGCCTTTTGCCCGGTGGAGCGTTACGGCTGCGCGGCGGATTCCTTCTGGCGCATCACCAACCTCGTGCACTCGCCGTCGGGCAGTAGTTGGACGATTCTGCGCGATGGCCAACTCTTCGGCGACTTCCACTTCGCTCTCAGCGGCGACTACAACGTGCTCAACGCCACGGCCGCCGTCGCCCTGGCTCACGCCTATGGCATCACCCCAGAGCAAAGCGCCGCGGCCCTCGCCGGATTTCTTTCCGTCAAACGCCGCCTGGAGGTTCGCGCCGAAGTCGCAGGCATCACCATCGTTGACGACTTCGCGCACCATCCAACGGCCATCGCCGCCACGCTCGGGGCTCTGCGCTCGCGCTATCCTGGCCGCCACTTGTGGGCCGTGCTGGAGCCGCGCTCGAACACCCTGCGCCGCAACGTCTTCCAGCACGAGCTGGTCATTGCGCTCGCCTCGGCAGACCGAGTCGCCATTGCAGCGGTCTTCTTCAAGTCCACGGATGCACTCAAGCCCGAGGAGCGCCTCAACGTCACCGAAGTCATCGCGGAGTTGAAGGCCCGCGGCACCGAGGCCGAAGAGTGTGCCGACGCCGACGCAATTGTTCGCACCATCACGCCGCAGTTGAAGCCGGGCGATGTCGTTGCTTTGCTCTCGAATGGGGGCTTCGGCAACATCTACGAGAAGCTTCCCGCGGCGATTAAGGAGCGTGTGTGATGACCCCGCGCCGCGCGCTTCGCATTGTTGCAACAGTTCTCGCTTTTACCGCGCCGCTCCTCGCGCAGGCCGATAAGTTCTGGTGCCCAGCGGAGGGCGTCGCCTACGGAGTCTCTCTGAAGAAGGCGAGCGAGCACATCGTTCACGTGGATGCAGTCACCCATCAGCCCGCCACAGACTTTGCTCTGCCGGTGTGGAACGCTCTCTACCAGGTGCGCGACTTCGCCGTGAACGTGCAGAACGTCGAGGCCTACGAAGGAGTGCCAGAATGGCTCTGCGACGGCTGCACCACGCGCGAGGCCACGGCCCGCAAGCTCGACAAGACCACCTGGCGCGTGGAGAGCACGGCCCACCATCCCTGCCTCACCCTCAGCTACGACGTCATCGCCAATGATCCCGCTCCCTTCGGCATCAGCCTGGACACGCAGCACGCGTTCTTTAACTGGGCCGAGTTGCTCGTCTACCGTCCGGAGAAACGTGATGCGCCCGTGACCCTTCGCCTGTTGGATGTTCCTGCCGCGTGGCGACTGCGCGATGGCGGCGTCTTCGGCGGCCTTACCGAGGAGGAACTCTTCGCGCAGCCCACGGCCACGGCTGCAAATTACGATCGTCTGGTGGATGCGCCCGCACTCTTCGGACGCCTGCATGAGTCCACTTTCGAGCAGGATGGCGCGCGCTATCACATCGCAGTGGACTCCGCCGAAGTTGATCTCCAGGCCCTGCAGTACATGTTGCGGCGCATCACAGCCGCCGGCGTGGATTGGATGCAGGACCGTCCCTACACCGACTACTCGTTTCTCTATCTCGTCGCGCACGGCAGCGGCAGCGGCGGCATGGAGCACGCCAACTCCACGGCCATTGATGTCTCGCTCGAGCGTATGAAGCAGGATGTTACCTCTGCCGCCGGGGTCAGCGCCCATGAGTATTTCCACCTCTGGAACGTGAAGCGCATCCGCCCGAAGTCCTTGGAGCCGGTGGACTACAGCCGCGAGCAGCACACGCGCGCGCTCTGGTTCAGTGAAGGCGTCACCAGCACGGCCGCCGAGATTCTCCTCTACCGCGCCGGCCTCAGCGATGAGAAGCGCTTCCTCTCGCGCCTTGCCTCCACCATCGGCTCGGTGGAGCAGCGCCCCGCGCATCGCACTCAGTCTGCTGAGGAATCCAGCCTGGAGACTTGGTTCGACAAGTATCCCGAGTATCATCGCCCGGAGCGCAGCATCTCCTATTACCCCAAGGGAGAAATCCTCGGCTTCCTCATTGATCTTGAGATGCGCCGCCAGACCAATGGCCGCCGCTGCCTGCGCGACCTGATGCAGTACCTCAACCGCCGCTACGCACAACCGGGACTCTACTTTGACGACAGCGAAGGCATTCGACTGGCGCTGGAGGTTCTTACCGGCAACGACTTCCGAGACTTTTTTTCGCGCTACGTTGGCGGCACGGAAGACCTGCCCTACGAGCGCGACTTTGGCTACCTCGGACTCGTGCTCACCCACCGCCAGACGGATCAGCCGTACAGTGGCATCCTGGCCGCGCGCACGCCGGGCAAGCCGCTCACCATCACTCGCGTCGAGGATGGCTCACCGGCCACGAAGGCCCATCTACTCGCGGGGGACATCATCCAGGAAGCCGATGGCCGCGCCCCGCAGGGCGATCTGCACTCCATCCTGCAACGCCACGATGTGCGTCAGCCACTACGCCTCAAGGTCAGCAGCAACGGCCAGCAGCGCGATGTCGAGCTCACACTCGTCGAGCGCAAGAGCGATGAGTGGTTCTTCGAAGACGCGCCCAACGTTACCGCCGAGCAGCGCCGCCGCCGCACTTTCTTCTACCGTGGAGAATCGGAAGACGCCGCGCCCGCCGCAAAGATTCTTCTGCTCTCTGAGCCCGCGCAACGTGCCAACCTACTGGACGAACCGTCCCGCCGCGCTCTATCCGTTGCAGCGCGATCCGCCATCGCGCAGGCTGGTGGCGCCGAATCCACTGCCGCGCCAGCTGGTACCGCACAATGATTCGTGCCGTCTTTTGTTTTGTCGTCTGGGTCCTGCTCGCCATTCCCGCGGCGGTCATCGGCTTTCCCGTGCTCTTCATCACCGGCCGTGTGGACCTTCTCTGGAAGCTCTCCATCTGGGCCGGACGTACCGGGCATCGGTTGGCCGGCGTCAGCACGTGCGTGGAAGGCTACGATCAACTCGACCCGGCGGGCACTTACATCTTCATGGCCAACCACGCCAGCAATCTCGATCCTCCGGTCATCACTCCATTACTGGGCCGGCGGGTCTTCATCATGGCCAAGCAGGAACTCTTTCGCATCCCCATCTTCGGCTTGGCGATGCGCCGCGCGCGCTTTGTCTCGGTCAACCGCACGGATCGCCGCGCCGCCATTGACAGCATTCGTGAGGCGGTCAGCACCTTGCACTCTGGATTGGGATTATTGGTCTTCCCGGAGGGGACGCGCTCGCGCGATGGCAAACTGCTGCCGTTTAAGAAAGGCCCATTTCACCTGGCGATGGAGGCCGGTGTTCCGATTGTTCCCATCACCATCGTCGGCAGCCACGATGCGTGGCCCAAGGGGAAACTTCGCCTGAGCGCCGCTGAGTTGATCGTGCGCTTCCACGCGCCGATTGAGCCCCACAGCTTTAAGGATAAAGACGGCCTTCTCGTCGCCGTGCGTGCGGTCATCGAAGGCGGACTGCCGAAAGAGTACCGCCACCATTCGGCGTCGAAGTAGTCTTACTGCCTCAGCGTCCGCTCGCTGATGCTGAATCCCGGCGCCACGTCGAACTGAACTTCCACCGGACACTTGGTGCCCAGCTCAAATGTCTGCTTGTGCTCCGCTCCGCGTCCGTCCTCAAAAAATACGGCGAAGCTGCAAGGCTCGCCCATGGGAACCATGCGGCTGTTGGTCAGCCCGCTGCGCAGCTCAGGCAGCCCGAAGATTCCCGTCGGATACTTCAACTCCACGTTGCGCAGCGCCTCGCCGGAGTTGTTCGCCAGGTTCACATACATCACCGGCTTGGTGTAATTGCATCCGGCAATCGCCATCAGCAGCATGGCCGCCCCCAGAATCTTCTTCATCCCGATTGCTCCCGTCTTATTTGCGTTCCATCAGTCGCGCGCTCAGCACCGCGCCGTCGCGCCCGTCGTGCAGCTTCAGCGGAAAGACCAGCACGTTCCACTGCCAGCGCTGACTCTCTTCTGGCAACTGCGGCAGCGTCTGATGGCTGCGCCGGTCAATGTAGGTCTCCCGCGTGTCGGCCACTGTGCGCAGAATCTCCGCCCACTCTTCGCGCATGGCAGGGAACTGTTCAAACAGATTCTTTCCCGCATACCACGCGCGCCGCTGGTTGTTCAGCGCGGCAAAGTAGTCGTTCACATACTGCCAGTTGCCGTCGCGATCCAAAATCTCCAGCACCATGTCATCGCCCACGGCCATGGCGATGCGGCTGTAGTAGAAGTCGCGGGAATCCACCACCACGGGCTTGCCGCGCTGCTTGCCCTCCAGGCTGCGCAGGGCCGCCAGCAGTTCCTCAACCGAGCTGTGACCCTTCAGCAGATGCATGTCCGCAATGCCGCCGAACTTTCGCTCCAGGGTCGAAGAGAGAATGATGATCGGCACCTCGGGACGCAGTTCGCGCAAGGTCTGTGCCACTTCGGTGCCGAACTTGCCCGCCCCCAGGTGATAGTCCAGCACCGCGATGTCAATTTCGTTCAGGACCTTCTGCGCCGCCTCCACACTGGTCGAGGTCAGCACCCGGTACCCCTTCTGCCGCAGGATGGTCGAGCGCAGCAGAAGGTTTTCTTCGCGGTCGTCCAGCAGCAGCACGCAGATGGGCCCCTTCGGCTCATTCTGTCCGCCGCGCACCACTCCGAAGCCGTTGCCCTCGTCCATCGCCGAATCCTCTTGCGTCTAATCCTTCGTGTTTTCGCCCTTCGCCAGCTTGCGCAGCGTCCGCGCCATCTCCGGCAGCTTGTGGAAGACGGCCACCGCGCGCAGCCACTGCCGGTTGTCAATCGCCGGATAGCCGCTCACCGTCGCACCGGCCGGAACATCGCCGGGGATGCCGGTCAAGGCCGTCGCCACCGCGCCATCGCCAATCGTCAAATGCCCGGCCACGCCGACTTTGCCCGCTAGTATCACGTTATTGCCCACCTTGGTCGAGCCCGCCAGCCCCACCTGCGAACACAGCATGGAATGTTGCCCCACGGTGCTGCCGTGTCCTACCTGCGTCAGGTTGTCAATCTTCGTGTCTTCGCCAATCTCGGTCACGCCCAGGCTGGCGCGATCCACGCAACTGTTGGCCTGCACCTCCACGCGGTTCGCCAGCCGAGTGATGCCGGATTGCACAATCTTGTGCCAGCCCTTCGCGCCATCGCGAGCAAAGCCAAAGCCGTCGGCGCCAATCACCACGCCATTCTGCAAACGCACGTCGTCGCCCAGTTCGCAGAACTCCCTCACAATGGATTGCGCGTGGGCAAAGAAGCGGTCGCCAATCTTCGCCCCGCGATAGATGACCACATGCGCCAGCAGCACAGCGTCGCGGCCAATCTCCACGTCTTCGTCAATCACCACATATGGACCAATGTGCGCCCCCGCACCGATCTTCGCCGACGGGTCAATCACCGCCGTGGGATGAATGCCGGGCGCGTACTCCGGCGGCTGGTAGAAGAGCTCCAGAGCCCGCGCAAACGCCAGGTAGGGGTTTGCATGGCGCATTACGGGACGCCCCTCGGCCGGAGCCTCAGGACTGACAATCACCGCCGCCGCCGGGGTCGAGCGTGCCAGCGCCGCATACTTGGAATTGGTAAGAAAGGTGAGTTGACCGGGGCCGGCCTCTTCCAGGGTGGCCACACCGGTAATTTCCACGTCCGGCGACGCGTTTTCCAGCGTCGCGCCCAGCTTCTGCGCAATCAGTTCGAGTTTCATGCTGCCTTAGCCTACAGCAGCCAACTCTGGGGCATCAATCTATTAGCAGATGAAAAGACGATGAGCTCCGGGAGGGAAGAGTCTTGAGCGTATCCGCCCTACTCCACCGGCAGCTCGCCAAACAGGGTAGGAGCGTGTTCCGCCACCTGCCGCCGCCGCTTGGCCGCCGCCGAGCCGATCACGGCCAGCACCGTCAGCTCGCTTACGGCCGCCCGCGGAGCGAAGATCCGCTGCACGTTGCCCCGCGTGTCAGGAGGGTTCAAAAAGTAGCCTTCCGGACGCACCAGCGACAAGTCGTTCGGCATCAGGCCCTCCAGGGTCTCGCCGTCGCGGAAGCGCAGCCGCAGCCACAGCCCCTCCACCCGGGGACGCGTGGTAAAGGTCTTGCGCGGCAGGGTACTGGCCTCGCTGAACTCCCGCACGTAGTAGACGCCTTTGATCTCAGCCAGATCCACCAGCACGACGTTGCCGGCGGTATTCAGCAGCTCCACCTTGTTGCCCACCAGGAAGTCGTCGGCAGCCACGTAGCCGTTTACGCTGTCGCGGTCCATCTTGCGGACGATTACCTTTTTGTGTGTGGAAGCCATTCAGCCATCCCTGCCCGTGTCCAAACCTAGTACGTGCCCAGACCTAGTAGAAGATTAGTGCGCACCACAACCCGTGGCGTTGACCGATTGTCGCACCCCTCCGCCCGCAGACGCAGTAAAATCCTCCGTAGGGTCATCAAACGGTTAACGTTAACCAGCGGCCGTCTGGTTCCTTTATGCAACATTTCTCCATCGGATTGGATTCTTTGTAGCCAAAAAGCCGCGGTCTGTGATATCGTCTCGGTTTGTAGCAGGAATGTAGCAAAGTGCCTGTAAGTGATTACACGCTAAAGACTTATTGAGAGCCTTACGCAGCCCGAAGCTTGGGCGGCAGGCTCCGTCCGGAGGGTTTGCAGGGGCAGTTAAATGATTGATTTCACTACCCCTTAGGACCATGGCCGATTACATATACACAATGGAGACGCGCCTTCTGCCCGAGCAGATGCGCACCGTCGAAACCATCCAGACCATAGCCCGCACCCATGGCATGAACGTCTACCTAACGGGCGGAGCCATACGGGACATCCTCACCGGCTACCCAATCCACGACCTGGACTTCACCGTTCAAGGTAACCCGTTGAAATTACAGCGGGATATCGAACGCGCCGGCGGCATTGTGGACCTCGTGGACGAGCACTATCACGTCCTCCATGCGGTGTTGAACGGCGTCCGGGTTGAGATCAGCATGGCGCGCCTGGAGCAGTACGACAAGCCCGGCAAGCTGCCGCAGATCAAGTCCGCCACCATCAACGAAGACCTGCGCCGCCGCGACTTTACCTCCAACGCCATGGCGCTCTCGCTCAATGAAGGCTCCCGCGGCCTGCTGCTGGACCCCTTCAACGGCGCGGCCGACATCGAGGCCCGCCTACTGCGCGTGCTGCACACCTACGCCTTTCTGGAAGACCCGGGCCGCCTCATCCGCGCCATCCGCTTCTCCACCCGCTTCGGCTGGGAGCTGGAAGACCGGACCCGCGCCCGCTACGACAACGCCATCGAGGGCGAGTACATTCAGTACCTCTCCCCCCGCGCCATCGGATACGAGATTGAGCAGATTGCCCACGAGGAAAATCCGCTGGCCGTGATGAAGGCCCTGGAAGCCGAGGGCTGGCTCAAGGTTCTGCTGCCCCGCTGGACGGTGAGCAAGGCCGATGTGCCCGAGTTGACCCATCTGCTGAAGACGAACCAGCTAATGGCCGCCTACGGAATCACCGCCGACGCAGCTCCGGCCGTCATGCACTTCCTCACCCTCCGGCTCAACGACGCCGACACCGCGTGGATCCAGAAGCAGATTCCGCACCGTGAGTTTGTAGCGGCCTGGAAGCGCCTGGAGCATGATGCCAAGGAGCTGAGCAAGAAGCTCACCTCGCGCGAGGCCAACACCAACAGCGGCACCTGGAAGCTGCTGACCCAGGCAAAGCCCGAGGCACTCCTATATCTGGACGTCACCGGCCGCAACAAGACGGTTACGGAGAAGATCAGGAACTTCCTTGGCAAGTGGCGCCAGTTCACCGACCGCATCCCTTACGCCAAGATGACCGAGCTGCGCATCACTCCGCAGCTGCCCGAGTACGCCAATATCTGCCAGGAGGCGTTCTTCCTCCTGCTGGACGGCAAGCTGCGCAGCGATGCCGAGATTGCGCGCTTCCTCGCGCCGTTCGAGCCGCCTCCGCCGCCTCCGCCGCCCGCACCTGTGCGCCGTGGACGCTCGGCCGTGAAGAAGCCTGCTGTCGCAACGCCGAAGCCTGCATTGGCCGCGCCGGATTCCGCAACGCAGATCGCGGCGCAATCCGTAAAACAGCCAGCGCCGGTTGCGGTCGCCAAGGCGGAGTCCAAGCCTACGAAGCCCGAGGCGAAAGCTGCGGCCAAGCCAGTGCCCGCGGCGAAAGAGGTCAAGAAGCCTGTTCCTCCCGCAGCCAAGCCGGTCAAGTCTGCTCCGGCCAAGCCTGCGGCAAAGCCTGTTGCCAGGAAAGCCGCGAAGCCTGCGCCGAAGCCGGTGAAAAAAGCCGCGGTGAAGAAGGCTGCCACCAAGCCCGCGCCCAAGAAAGTTGTGCCGAAGAAAGCGGCTCCCAAGAAGGCTGCAAAACCCGCGAAGAAGCCAGCGGCAAAGCCCGCGAAGAAAGCCTCAAAGCCGGAAAAGAAGCCGGCAGGGAAGCACGGCCACAAGCACAAGGACAAGACGAACCATCGTTAAGCGTGATTTCCCGCAAAGCAGAAGGCCCACCAACCGGTGGGCCTTTTCTATCTGCGCGTGCGCGACGACAGGTGGAACGGAGCGCTATTTCTCGCTATCGGCCTTGGCGACCGTTGCGCTATTCGTGGGAGCCTCGGCTTTGCCCTGGCTGTGGCAGGCGCACTTGCTCATGATGGCCGTCTGCAATCGTCCGCGAAGTTCGTCCGGCAACTCGTAGAGTTCGGATCCGCGATAGATCTCGATGGTGCTCTTGGTGGTGTTGCAGACGACGTAGCAGTTATGGCACCACTGCAAATGCTCCTCGAGGTCCGCCCTGGTCGTGGCGTCCATGGTGTTGTCGAGGTAATCGCTCAGCTCTTTGAGGAAATCAGAGCACTTCACGGTCTGGGCTCTCCATCGCGTCGTTTGAAATACTTGTTGAGGCGCTCGCGTAATTGCAAACGTGCCCGCAGTAATCTGGACTTCACGGCCGGCACGCTCAACTCCAACGCCGCCGCCGTCTCCTCCGTGGATAAACCCTCCACGTCCCGCAGCACGAACACCGTCCGGAAACCAGCCGGCAATCCCTGAATAGTCTTACCCAGGATCTCCTTCAGCTCCCCTTGCGAGTACTGCTGCTCGGGATTTGGGCTCCAGTCCGCAACTTCGCGGGGCATGGAATCCTCTTCCGTCTTCACGTCCTCGTCCAGGCTGATCATGCGCTCCGGACGACGTCTCCGCAGCCGCATCAGGGCCTCGTTCACCGCAATGCGCACCAGCCAGGTATAAAACTTGGACTGCCCCTGAAACTGTCCCAGGTTCTGATACGCCTTCAGGAACGCGTCCTGCACAACGTCTTCGGCATCCTCGCGATTTTGCGTGATGTGCTGCGCAATGCGGAAAACGTTGCGGTCGTACCGCTTCACCAGCTTCTCAAACGCTGCAATGTCTCCGCCGCGAGCGGCATTGACCAGCAGCGTCTCTTCGCTGGGTGCTTCGGCTACGTTCTTTTCGATGGTTTCCATGGGTAAACTGATTCACAAATTACTGAAAGAATCGTCTGGCGTCATTGTAACGGGCCTTGAGCCGTATGACAAAGTGCGTGCTCCGCAATCTGCCGTCGCGGGGATAGCAAAGTTGAGTCCTAAGGCGTTGACAGCCCGCCGCACCCAACCCATAATCCGTAAGATAGGCGTATTAAGATACGCCGAATTGTGCCGCCCCGCCGGGGTGAGCGGAAAGTTGTCATGGCCAACGAAGAACGCTACCGGGAGATCGCCGCCGCTGCCCTCGAGGAGCTCATCCACTCGCACATCGAGGAGGTTGCCGCCGAGATTGCCCGCCGCGTTGCCGCCGAGGTGCCCATTGGCGCCGTCAGTGACGATCCGCTCAGCGATTCGCTCGGCACGCCTCCCACCGGGTTGATCGAGCTGCGCGACGGTGCCCTGGCCATTGCCGCCACGCGCACGCAGACCGAGACCCTGGAAGCACTTATTGCCGCCGCCGCCGCCGTCACACCCGGCTGCGGATTGCTGATTCTGCGCGGAGTACAGGCCGTGGGCTGGAACAGCCGCGGACTTGTGGAAGGCGACCGCTTCAAGCGCGTCGTATTGGATTGCGCTCACGGCGCCGCCGCTCGCGTGGTCAGCACCGTGCAGCCGGCCGAAGTCTCCGCCAGCGAACTGGATAGAACCTTTACGGCCGCGCTGGGACTGCAACCGCACGCCCGCCTGGCCATTTTGCCGGTTCTGCTCAAGGAGCGCGTGGCAGCCGTACTGGTGGCGCTCGCGCCTCTGGGACGCGAACTGCCCGCCCTGCAAATTCTTTTGCAAATGGCGCAGTTCGTTATTGACCTCCAAGCCTATCGCAAAGCGTCTCCCAAGCCGGAGGCCCACGCCCACGCGGCAGCCCCAACACCCGCGGCCGGAGTAGCATCCGTTGCCGCATACCCGACTCACGCGGTGGCAGCTGGAGCAGGGGCGGTTGCTGCGTACACTGCTTCGACGTATGCGCATACCGCGCCCGTTGTGCCACCTGAAGAGAAGCACGAGCCAGCGCCAGTCGAGGCCGTCGAGCCCGCAGCGGTCGAAGTCGCGCATTCCGAGCCAGAGCCCCAGGCGCCAGAGCCCGCAGCGTCAGAAAATGTCACGTCAGAGCAAGTGACGGCGGAGCCTGCAGCGCCAGAGCATGCGATGGTAGAGAACGTCACACCAGAGCACGTGGCTGTAGCGCCTGAGGCATCGGAGCCTGAGGCTCCACAGCCCGGAGCATCATTCCACGCAGCGTCCAGCCACGATTCGTTCATCCACGAGGCGACGATTCACGAGGCGCCGGACGCGGAGACGCCCCAGGTCGAAGCCGCAGAGCACGACGCGCCTGAGCACAACGCGCCTGAGCACGAAGCCGCACAGCACGAAGCGTCAGAACATTCGGAGCACGAAGCCTCCGAGCCTGAGCCGAAAGAGATCGAAGCGCCCGCCTCCGAGTCGGAATACCCGCCCATCGAGGTCGTATCCGTTCCTCCCTTTGTGCCGCCGCATCTCACGGACCACGCGCTGACCGAGGGAAGGCCGTCTGAAGCCGCGTACCCTGCGCCGTCGGTTACGCCTTACGCAGAACCCTCGCCTGAGCCCGAGCCCGAGCGTCCGGCCGAGGCCGCTCACACAGCGGTGGAATCAGAATCAAGAACGGCTGAATCAGACTCAGGTCCGCAACCGGAGTCCCGGCCGGAGCCTGCACCCCAATCAGTACCCGAGATCGCGCCTGCGCAGCCCTCCGCGCCTGTTCCCCCGGCATACCATTCGGAGGCGCCGATTGAGCAGTTGGTAGCGCAGCACGCCTCGAACGCCCCCAAGGGTGAAGATGCTTTTTATCGCTCGGCGCTGGCCTCGGCCTTGGAGATTGAGCCTGGCGGCGCGCGTCCTGACGAGGGCCTGGCTGCAGCCGCTGCCGCCCTGCGCCAAAGCGCCGCGCACGTGGCTATGGCCCAGCCCACCGACGAGGCGCACGTCAAGGCTCGGCGCTTTGCCAAGCTGCTGGTGGATGAGATCAAGCTTTATTACGAGCCGCGTGTCGCCGAAGGCCGAGCCCACTACGACCTCTACCAGCGCCTGCGTGAGGAGATTGACAAGAGCCGCGCCGCCTACATCAAGCGCTACGGAGAGACCGTGCGCGACGTGGACTACTTCTCGCAGGAGCTGGTCCGCATCCTGGCCGACAACAATCGAGCCATGATGGGTCCCGGCTTCCAGTGGTGAAAAGGGGTACACTGGCAGTAGCCGGCATGACCCACTCTCCCATGGAAAAAGTTCCCGTGTTCCAGTTTCTAAAGCCCATCGCTATTCTTTTGCTCTGTTCCGTCACTTCAGCGGCCGCGCTGCAGCAGGAGGGCGCCACCCCTTCCGCGCACAAGAAAGCCACGGCTAAAAGCTCCACGCAGGCGGCTAAGAAATCCACCACGGCAAAGCCCACGACGAAAGCAACGTCTTCGAAGCCCGCGCCAAAAACGACAGCAAAGTCGGCAGCAGGGAAGTCCCGCACCGCCGCCAAACGCGCCGCCGCAAAGCCTGTGCATCCCGCGCGCGTCATTCGACTCAAGAAGGCTTTCGTCGCCAGCGCCGAGCTCAAGCCCATGGCGCGACAGCTCATCGAAGACCCTGCGCCTGTGGCCTTCAACGCCGTGGAAGGTTTCGCGCGCCGCCATCCCGATAGTGACGCCGGCTCGCTCGCCTGGCTCGCGCTCGGCTACGCGCATCTGCGGCAAAAAGAATTTCCCCAAGCCATCGCCGCGCTGGAAAAGGCCCGGCCCCACGCCGGAGAGCTCTTTGACTACGTGCTTTACTTTGAGGCCAGCGCGCAGGCGAATCTCGGCAACCAGCCCAAGGTCGCCGAGCTGATCAAGACGCTGAATGCTTCGTCCGACGAATCCATCTTTGCCGACGCCGAGGCCATTGACCTCTACGCCACCGCGCTCGATTCGCAGGGCCATCCGGAAGAGGCCGCACGTTATCTTGAGGCGCATCGCACGCCAGCCCGCGCCGCCGTCGAGCTTGCCCTTGGCAAGGCCTACCTGCATTCCGGACGCGCAGAAGGAGCCAGCGTCCTGCGTCATCTCTACTACACCATGCCGCTCAGCGACCAGGCAGAGACCGCAGCCGCGTTGCTTTCCGCGCAGAGCTATCCGCTTGACGGCAGTTACGCCGACGAGAAGCAGCGTGGCGATCTACTGGCCAAGTCCAACCATTGGGCGGAGGCCATCAAGAGTTATCGCCGCGCCGAATCCATTGCCGTCGGCACGCAGCTCGGCGATGTGCGCATCGCGCTGGCCGACGTGCTGCGCCACACCAACGCTGGAGAGAGCCGCCGCCTGTTGCGTGACACCGTGGCCACCGGAGAAGCCAACGCCGAGCGCCTGTATCTCATCGGAGAACTCGAGCGCAATGATTCAGATGACTCCGCCGTCGTCGCCAATCTCGAGGTTCTGCGGCAAAGCTATCCGGCCAGTCCGTGGTTTGAGCAGGCTCTTCTCTCGGCGGCCAACATGGCGCTGCTGGAGAAGAACTACGATCGCGCCATCGTCCTCTTTGATGAGGCCGCGCAGCGCTTCCGTACCAGCCAGCGCGCCAGCTACAACCACTGGAAGGCCGCGTGGATCATGTATCGCCAGGGCCGCACGAATGAGGCTCGCCGCGCATTTGAAGAGCAGGTCGAGCTTTACTCCGACCGCCCAGAGGTCACCGCCGCGCTTTACTGGCGCGCCCGCCTGGCGGAAAGCGATGGCGACATCGGCATGGCGCGCGCCTGGTACGCCAAGCTCAGCGAGCGCTATCCCAACTTCTACTACGCTGTGCTCGCCCGTGAGCGACTCCTCGCTCTCTCTTCCGCGGCAGCGCCCGTGCACGCGCAGGATGAGATCCTCGCGCACATTCCCCCGCGCAGGCCCACGCCGCCGGAGGCGCAACAGACCGAGCCCCCGCCCAATCGCCTGCGCGCCGAGAAAGCACGCCTGCTGGTCAACGCCGGACTCTTCGAATACGCCATTCGCGAGTTGCAGTCCGAAGGCGCCGGACAGGGTCCCAACTGGATGACCCTGATGATCGCGCGCATCCATGCCGACGACGCCGACCACAAGGGCATTCAATACTTGAAGAAGGCCGTGCCGGGTTATTACAGCTATGAGGCTCCGGGCCTGCCGCGCCCCTACTGGGAGCTGCTCTTTCCGCGTCCCTACTGGAGCGACCTCGTCGCCGACGCGCAGGCCAACCAGCTCGACCCTTATCTCGTCGCATCGCTCATCCGCCAGGAGAGCGAGTTCAACCCGACGGTCGTCTCGCACGCCAACGCCTACGGCCTCATGCAGCTGCTGCCCAAGGTCGGCAAGCAGGAGGCGCACGCGGCACACCTCAGCGGCTTCAACAACAACGCATTGCTCACGCCGCGCACCAACCTGCTACTCGGCACGCACTACTTCCGCAAAATGGTGGACGCCTACAATGGCCGCGTCGAATACGCTCTGGCCGCCTACAACGCCGGCAGCAATCGCGTGGATCAATGGTTGGCCGACGGGCACTTCCGCGACGTACCGGAGTTCGTCGAGTCCATTCCGTTCACTGAAACGCGAGAGTACGTGCAGGCCATCCTGCGCAACGCACAGGTCTACCAGCGGTTGTATCCGAAGCAGTAATTGTTGTTTTAAGAATGGGTAGAAGCCGCGCGGCGCAACTCTTTCTTATGCCGGGTGCCCTTCGCCGCCGAAAATCAGATCCCAGCCCAGCAGCACCGCGCCGCAGACGATGGCCGAGTCCGCCAGGTTGAAGTCCGGCCAAACGTGCGTGCCAAGGTAGAAGTGCAGGAAGTCCGTGACCCTGCCATACAGAATGCGGTCGTACAGATTCCCCACCGCACCGCCAAGAATAAAAGCCAGCGCCAGGCTCATCACCAGCGAGCGCCCCACCGAGCGCCACAGCATCCAGCCCACCACCAACATCGCCGTGGTGCTGAAGCCGATCAGCAGCGGAATCCGCACGTGCGCGGGCCAGTCGGCGAACATGCTGAATGCCGCGCCGGAGTTTTCCACGTGCGTAATGCTGAACAGGCCGGGCAGCACGGGAATGCTTTCGTAGTTCAGCACCACGCGGTGTGCCACAACATACTTGGTAATGCGGTCGGCGGCAATCACCAGTGCGGAGAGTCCAAAGTACGCTCCCCGCAATCCGCTGTTACTCATCGGCCGAGCCCTCGCCCACAATCGTCTTCAGGTTGGCCGAGCAGCGCTCGCACACCGTGGGATACGTTGCATCCTCGCCCACATGCGTCGAGTAATTCCAGCAGCGCTCGCACTTCTCGCCCTCGGCCTTCGTCACTTCCACGCTCAAGGCCGAACCCTCGCGAATCTCCACCTGGCTGGCCACGAAGAACGCCGGCAGCTTGTCGGCATACAGACGCAGCCGCTTCAACTCGTCGCCCGTGGCCGTCACCACAACCTTGGCCTCCAGGTTCGCCTTGATCGTCTTGTTGTTGCGCAACTCTTCCAACTGGCGCAGCGACAGCTCGCGTACGGCAAACAATGCGTCCCAGTCGGCGCGAATCTGCGTGGCCTGTTCGCGGTCGCGAATCTCTCCCGTCACATCGCTCGAGTTGGGGAAGAGCGCGAGGTGCACGCTCTCCGGACGCGACAGCATCTTCGGCATGTACTGCCACACCTCGTCGGCCGTAAAGCTCAGTACAGGAGCCACCAGCCGCAGCAGCGCCTCGCCGATCCTCCACAGCGCCGTCTGCGCCGAAAGCCTCTCATCCGATGTCCGCGGGAAGGTGTACAGCCTATCCTTCAGCACGTCAAAGTACACGGCGCTCAGGTCCACGGCAAAAAATTCATTCAGCCGCTGGTAGATGCGGTGGAAGAGCATCTGGTCGTACCAGCCTCTGCACTCCGTGGCCACGTCGGCCATGCGCATCAGCATGTACTGGTCCAGCGGCTCCAACTTGTCAAAGCTCACCGCGTCCTGCGACGGACGGAAGCCGTCGAGATTGCCCAAAATGTAGCGGAAGGTGTTGCGAATCTTGCGATAGTTCTCCGCCACGCGCGTCATCAGGTGCTCGCTCGCGCGCACATCCTCGCGGAAGTCCACCGAGGCCACCCAGAAGCGCACAATCTCTCCGCCCATGCGCTTGGCAATGTCCACCGGATCCACGGTGTTGCCGAGGCTCTTGCTCATGGCGCGGCCGTTCTCGTCCAGAGTCCATCCATTCGTCGCCACCGAGCGATACGGCGAAACGCCGTTCAGCCCAATCGAGCACAGCAACGACGAGTGGAACCATCCGCGGTATTGATCGCCGCCCTCAAGATACATATCCGAGGTCTGCCATTTGCCGTAGATGCCGGGCAGCACGCTGGCCTGCGAGGCGCCCGACTCAAACCACACGTCAATGATGTCCATCTCCTTGCGGAACTCCGCGTGGCCGCAGTGGGCGCACTGGCTTCCCGCCGGAAGAATCTCCGCCGCGCTGTGGGCGTACCAAGCGTTGGAGCCTTCGCTGGCAAACAGCTTTTCCACGGCGCGGTTCGCATCCTTGGACTCATGCAACTTGTCGCACTCCTCGCAGAAGAAGACCGCAATCGGCACTCCCCACAGCCGCTGACGGCTAATGCACCAGTCCGGACGCGTGGCCACCATGTTGGCAATGCGCTCCTCGCCCCACGCCGGATCCCACTTCACTCCGGCGATGGCCTTCAAGGCCTCCGTGCGCAGAGTGCCTTCGCCCAGCTTGCCTTCCATGCTGATGAACCATTGCTCCGTGGCGCGGAAGATCACCGGCTTGTGGCAGCGCCAGCAGTGCGGATAGCTGTGCTCAATGTCTTCGCGTCCCATCAGCACGCCGCGAGCCTTCAACAGAGCGATGATCGGCTCGTTGGCCACGCTGACCTTCAGGCCTTCATACTCCGGCAGCCCGTCATGCAGCACGCCCGCCTCGTCCACGTGGCAGGTGGGGTCCAGCCCATACTTCACGCCGGTGTAGAAGTCATCCGCACCGTGTGACGGAGCCGTGTGCACCGCGCCCGTGCCGGTATCCATCGTCACGTAGTCGGCCAGCACGCCCAGAACATCGCGCTCCAAGAACGGATGCGCAAACACCACGCGCTCCATCTGCGCGCCCGCAAAGCGAGCCACCACGTCGGCCTGCGATGCCGGAGCATTCTTCTGCCTGCGGCTCTTCAGGTCGCACTTCTGGATCGTCTCCGCCGCCAGTTCGTTGGCCACAATGTAAACGCCGCCATCGCAATCCAGCGCCACGTACTCCGCCCGCGGATTAAACGTTACCGCCAACGATGCCGGCAGCGTCCAAGGCGTCGTCGTCCAGATGATGGTGCTGACCCGGTCGGCGTAGGCCGCCAGCTCCGGAGCAATCGCCGCAGCGTCGCTCTTCAGCCGGTACTTCACATACACCGTGGGAGAGATGTGGTTCTCGTACTCCACTTCGGCTTCGGCCAGGGCCGTGCGGTCGTGGATGCACCACCACACCGGCTTCAAGCCCTTGTACACCATCCCTTTTTCCAGGAAGGCATAGAAGTTCTCGATGACCTTGGCTTCGTACCCCGGCGTCATCGTCGAGTAGGGATTCTTGAAGTCTCCGAACACTCCCAGCCGCTCGAACTGATCGCTCTGTATCTTCACCCACTTCGCGGCGTACTTGCGGCAGGCCTCGCGAACCTCAAGCGGGTCCATCTGCAGCTTCTTGCCGCCCAGCTCCTGGTCCACCTTGTACTCAATCGGTAGCCCGTGGCAGTCCCAGCCCGGCACGTAAGGCGAGTCGAACCCAGCCATCGTCTTCGACTTCACGATGAAGTCCTTCAGACACTTGTTCAGCGCGTGGCCAAGATGAATCGCCCCGTTGGCGTACGGGGGTCCGTCGTGCAGCACCCATGTCGGCGAGCCCTTGCGAGACTCCCGCACCAGCTCATAAATGCCAATCTTCTGCCAGTGCTCCAGCATCCGGGGCTCGTTCTGCGGCAGGTTTGCCTTCATCGGAAAATCGGTCTTGGGAAGATTGACGGTTGCCTTCAGGTCCACGCGGCTCTTGTCTCCACTTCATCGGGCTAAGAATCTACCTATTATATCTTTCCCAGCGCCTGGGGCGGGAGGCTCATCCGTTGCCGTGAGCCATCTCTGTTACTTGCCGTCAGCAAATGGCTGGATTTTTTCCCCACCCCCGGCGCATCATAGAGTAATTGGGGGAGTTATGTGGCTTCGTCTACATCCTTTGGTACGCAAGGCCATCTTCTGCTTTGGATGTGGGTTGGTCCTGCTCGTAGGCCTGATTGCTCGAATGTCTTGGGCGCTCCGCAGGCCCAGCCGTCCCCAGAATCTACCGGAAAACGCAACCTGGGTCGCCCCTCTTTCGACGCCGCTCAATTTCACACCGCAGGGCCATTGGGTGGGCTGCACTATGACGGGCAAGATGCTTGAGAACAATGCCATCGCGCGGTGCATGGTCACGGATTACAAGGGGATAGTAAGCACTGAAGATGATTACGTCGTCGTTAACCGCGTTCCATTAACGCCGTATGTTGTAATTCAAGCCAAGAGGCTGAGTTTTGTTCCGGACCACGCGCATAACAGGATTATAGATACCATTGAGATGATGGATGGCGGTCAACTGGCCCCAGTCCGCTATGCAGCGGCTGCGAAGGACTACTATCGCACTCACGGTCTCAGTGGGGCTTTCCGTTCGAACGAATAGGATGGGTACACTCACAGCGGTTCTTTCTTTGTTGATGATAGGGATGTAGATACTTACGGGATGCGCCAGCCAGCGCATCTTTAGTTCAACGCCGGGTGTGGATGAGCGAGACAACGGGTACCTGTAAAATCTGCCGCAAGCCTCTGGGGCCGGATGGCCACTGCCGCGCCTGTGACGAAGCTGGCCATGTGTGGACGCTCAGCGACTGGCGCCCCCTGGCGGAGCTTGCCCTCATCATCGTCCTTGGCTTCAGCTTCACCCGCCTCGTTGTCAGCCACTATCAGCAGGAGACGGCATCGCTCGCCGGGCAATACTCCTCCGAAGGCGACAGCCTGCTGGCCGCACACCGCCCGGCGGAGGCCGTCAAGGCTTATGAGAGCGCCCTCGCCTACTCGCCCGACGAGCGTCACGTCCGCCTCAATCTTGGCGACGCGCTGCTGGAGAGCGGCTCCCGCAACGAGGCCATGGCGCAGATCCGCGACCTCTGGGAGCAGCGTCCCGACGATGCCTCGGTCAACCTCAAGCTCGCCCGCCTGGAGGCCGTCTCCCGTCAGCCCGACCTCGCCCTCGTCCACTACCGCAACGCCATTGAAGGCGTCTGGACCGGTCGCAGCGACCAGGCCGATGCCAACGTCAGCGTTCGGCTGGAGACCGCCGAGTACCTGATCGCCCTGGGCCGCCAGCAGGAGGCCGAATCCGTCCTCATCAGCGCCGAGGAGTCCATGCCCGGCGCCAGCACCCAGCAGCCCAAGCTCGCCGAACTCTTCCTGAGCAACGGCGACGCACCCCGCTCCCGGATGCTCTACCAGCTACTTCTTGTCCGCAACCACGTGGACCGCGATGCCTTGCTCGGCGCCGCCCGCGCCAGCTTTCTGGAAGGGAACTACAACGAGGCGCGCCGCTACCTGGACGCCATCCACCCGCCCAGCAGCGCTGGCGTCATCCTCCTGCGGGACCTGGAGGCCATTGAGGCCCTTGATCCCTTTGCTCCCGGAGCCACTCCCGTCAGCCGCGCCCAACGCACGATCGCCGCCTACCGCATCGCCCGCCAGCGTCTTGACTCCTGTGACCCCAGGGTGGTTGGCGAGCCACTTCGCGACGCCTCCCGCGTCCAGTGGGATGGGCTTCGCCAGTGGGCCACGCAGTTAGATCCCTTTATGAACCCCCGCAAGCTCCGCGGCCGAGATGACGTTATTGAGAGCACCATGCGCTTCGCCTTCCAGGCCGAGACCAGCGCCGAGGCCGGTTGCTCCCAGCCCAACGATGACGACGAGCACCTGATGCAGCTTGGCCGCCAGCGCCTGGGAGGCATTCGATGACCCCGCGCGGACGATTCGGCCGCCAGGTGCTGCACGATCTGCTCTCCACCCCCGTGCGCCGTAAATACTTTGAGAGCCTGCGCCGCATGGCCGGACCCACGGGCGTCCTCAGCATCCGCGAGGAGCAGTTCTTCCTCGTCCTGGCCATCGCCATCGGAATCCTTGCGGGCTTTGCCGTCGTCCTCTTCCGCATCGCCATCGGATGGGCGCGCATCCTTCTGCTGGGCAGCTCCATGCACCCGTCGTGGCCCAGGGTTGTTCTGGTTCCGGCGCTCACCGGACTGGTCATCGCCTTCCTCGCCATCCGCTTTTTCCCCAAGGCGCGTGGCAGCGGCATTAACCAGACCAAGGGTGCGCTCTACATCTACGATGGCTACATTGCACCGGAGACTGTGGCAGGGAAGTTCCTCCTCTCCGCGCTGGCCATCGGCAGCGGACAGTCGCTCGGCCCGGAGGATCCATCCCTCCAGATCGGTGCCGGGCTGGCCTCCGCCCTGGGTCGCTGGCTCAAGCTCAGCCGTGAACGCCTGCGCCTGATGGCCCCCGTCGGCGCTGCCGCCGGACTGGCCGCCGCCTTCAACGCTCCCATTACCGCCGTGCTCTTCGTCATCGAAGAAGTCATCGGCCGCTGGAGCGCCGGAACCCTGGGAGCCGTGGTGCTTGCCGCCATATCCAGCGTTGTCGTCGAGCGCTGGTTCCTTGGCGACGCCCCGCTCTTCCACGTTCCCGCCTACCGGTTGGATAACGCCGGAGAGCTACTGGCCTTCGCTGCCGTGGGTATCGCCGGAGGCGTGGCGTCGCTGGTCTTCGTCAAGCTCATCAAGCACTTACGCCCCTACCTGCGCCGCCAGCCGCAGTGGACGCAATACCTGCAACCCGCGCTGGCCGGAGGCTTCATCGGCTTCATCGCCATCCGCTTTCCGCAGCCCCTCGGCGCGGGCTACGAGTGGATGGACATGGCCATGCATAACCGCTTTGCCTGGAAGATGTTGGCCCTCTTCGCCCTCCTCAAGTTGATCGCAACCGTGCTCAGCTTTGCCAGCGGAACTCCCGGCGGCATCTTCGCGCCTGTGCTCTACATCGGAGCCATGCTGGGTGCCGCAGTCGGCTCCTACGAGCAGCACCTGTTCCCGTATCTCTCTGTATCGGTGGGAGCTTACGCGCTGGTCGGGATGGGAGCACTCTTCGCCGGAATCATGCGCGCGCCGATGACATCGGTGTTTATGATTCTGGAGGTCAGCGGAAACTACTCCATCATTTTGCCCGTAATGATCTCCAATTCAATCGCTTACGTCATTTCTCGCTGGGGCCAGCCCACGCCGCTCTTTGACATTCTCTCCCGCCAGGATGGCCTCGACCTGCCATCGCTGGAAGAAGAACGCGAGCGTACCGTGTTGAAAGTGGAGGACGCTATGCGCCCCATCGAGGGCAGGGCATTGCTGGGCGACGAGCCGTTGAGCTCGGCCCGCGCCCTGGCCAACACCACTCCGGAGCCCTACCTGCCTGTGGACCTGGGCGAGGGGCGCTGGAGCGTATTGAGCCGGGAAGCACTGCTGGCCGAGGGCGTGGATGGCACCCAGCCGGTCCGCACGCTCGTCCGCAGCCGTGTACCACGCCTGCACCAGGATCAGACCCTGGAGATCGCCTTGCGCTTCGTAGAGGACCGCCATTTGCTGCCAGTGGTGCATCGCGGCAACCTGGGTATGTTGGTCGGCGTGGTGGACCTGGAGGACATCCTGCGGGCCTACCGGCGCTCCGGAGTGACCGAGGTTGGTGTACAGGAAGGTTAATATTTCTTGTGGTTCCAAAGATGATGTAAAACATGAGGAAGCGGCTGTAACAGACTAATAAAAAAGAACTAGATTGGCATGCAATACTATGGCCGATAACGATAGATCAGCCCGCCAGCTCTCCATGTTGTACGCCGAAGGTTACTCATTGGAAACCTTCGAACGCTATCCGCGCGGCATTGGAGTGCAGCGCGGAGGCTGCCTGGCTCTGCTCCAAAACGCGCCGGCGGAGCGTGGCGCCGATGGCCTGGAGATGATCGGCCGTCCAGGCTGGCGCATGGGAGAGCTGCTGGGGGTCCTGGTGGAGCGCGATGGCCGCCAAGTGTTTCAATACAAAGAAGAACTCGTCGAGGCCACCCCCGAACGCCTAGCCGAGTTGAAGAGCTTTACTGAAGATGTGGAGCGCATCCTGCTGGCAACCGTCTAGCCATAGATGCCTGCCCAAGGCTGCTGGTCGCGTAGGCCCCAAATATCTGAAGAATCATGCTTTAGCGCGTATGGCGGCCACACCGGATGGCGGCCAGGCCGAGATCGCCTAGTCCGGCAGCGGCTCGTTGCTGCCGTAAAGGACGACCTTGGGCTGGAAGAGGGTTCCGGCGATGCGCTGGGCCACGGCGAGCAGCAGATCACGGTTGGCGAAGACCTTTACCAGCGGCGCGGTGGAGAAGTCCGGCAGGTTTACCGGGCGACCGTTGCGGATGGCGGCGGCAACCTCCAGCGTGACTGTGACCGATGGCATGCTGGCCAGGATGCGGCGCGGGTGCAGGTAGGGGCTGGAAGGCTCCTGAGCGTTGGCGGCAGGGGCGCCTGTTTGGTCGCCTGGCGGGGTAGCCAGTGGTGCCGAAGTCCTAGCGGAGGTCAAGGGCGAGGGGCTATCGGCGACGTTGCCGTTGACCTCTCCAGGGACAGCTTGTTCATTTGCGAAGTCCGATAATGTAGATTCTGACAAAGTAGAAACGACTGGCGCCAAACGTAGACTCTGCTTTAGCTTTTCCGTGTAATCCGCTAATTTTTCAATAGTTATCGCATCAGCAATGCTGAATTCCCCGCTCGCAGTTCTGCGCAGGGTAGCCAAGTGAGCTCCACAACCGAGAGCCTGACCAAGGTCGTGTGCCAGCGAACGGACGTAGGTTCCGGCGGAAACTTCGGCGATGAAATGCACGAGGTCGCCTTCCATGCTGGTCAGTTCGAAGCGGTGAACTTCCACCTCCACGGGCTGGAGTTCGACAGGCTGCTCGCGGCGGGCGAGCTTGTAGGCAGGAACCCCTTTGATCTTCTTGGCGGAAAAATCCGGTGGCCGCTGGAGGATGCGTCCGGTCAGCTTCGGCAGATAGGCGCGGAGCTCGTCCAATGTCGGCAGAGGCCGGGCTGGCAGAGTCTTGGCTGGGACGCCCGGGGTTAGCAGGTCCCGAGCTGGCTGCTTGGGCACTTCACCCGATGCGGCCGTCGCCTCACCTTCTGCCGAGGTCTCGCCTGCGGGGGCCACCGGGTCGCCTTCGGCGTCGTAGGTGGTGGTGGCAAAGCCCAGGCGGATCTCGCCTTCGTAGGTCTTGCGGGCATCGGTGAAGAACTGCGCCAGGCGGGTGTAGCGGCCGATGACCATGGGCAGGACTCCGGTGGCCATGGGGTCGAGGGTGCCAAGGTGACCGATGCTGCGCTCTCCGGTGATGCGGCGGAGGCGGTTGACGACATCGTGCGAGGTGAATCCGGCGGGCTTGTCTATGATGAGAACGGCGTTAAGCATTCCCTCCCATGGTCAAGGAAATGTCGGCCCGGGTCAAATGCCTGTGCGCGGAGCGAGTGGAATGCCCGCGAGTTGGGTTCTAACGTACGTCCACCAGAGTGTGTCTGCCGCCGTCCTAAGGGCGGCCGCGATGCCGTATGATGAATAGACCAAGGACGACAGACAGCCACCCACCATGCTCCCACTGAAAGACGACACCCCACGATACTCGGCGCCGCTGGTCAATACTCTGTTGATTGTTACCAACGTGGTGGCGTATCTGCTGGAAGGCACCTTGGACCCGCGGGCGCAGGCGCAGTTTGTCCGGATATTCGCCTTGAATCCGGCGCGGCTGGTGGCGGGCGTCGAAGGCTTTCTGCATCCGGCGGTGGTGCACGGAGTGCATGGGGCCGCGCATGGAGTCGCAAACGGGGTTGCGAACGGCGCTGCGCATGGCATGACGCTCCCCATGGCTCTGCTGCCGGTGCTGACCAGCATGTTCATGCACGCCAGCTTCTGGTACCACCTGCTGCCGAACATGTGGTTCCTGTGGGTGTTTGGACGCAGCATGGAAGACGCCCTGGGGCATGGACGCTACCTGGCTTTCTACCTGGTGTGCGGCGTGGCGGCGGCGGCGGCACAGGTTCTCAGCGATCCGACGACGACAGTGCCGATGGTCGGCGCCAGCGGGGCGATTGCCGGCGTCATGGGCGGATACTTTGTGCTGTATCCGCGGGCGCGGGTGCTGATGCTGGTTCCCTTCCTGTTCATCTTCTTCTTGTGGTTGCCGGCGTGGGCGGTGCTCGGCTACTGGTTCGTCATACAGTTTTTGAGCGGAGTTGGCACGGCGCTGGTACAGAGTGAAAAGGGTATGGGCGGCGTGGCCTTTTGGGCGCACGTGGGAGGATTCGCCGCAGGCTTCGGACTGATGAGCCTCTTCCCTGCCAGGGTGCGTAGATACATGTACCGCTAGTCTTCTCGGCCCTACGAACGAAATCAAAACAAGAGACAAAAAACTACCCCACCCTCTGCCAGAGAACTGCGGAGGAATGGGGCGTTCTTTTCATCTATTACCGGTGCTACGAGCGCTGGTTAGCGCCGATAATCGCGGTGGTCGCCATCCGGATGGTGATTGTCATGATGGTTGCCGTCGCGGTGGGCGCGATCGTTGTTCCAGTCGCGATGGCCGCCGTAGTTGTGGTCATAGTGGCGATATCCGCGGGCGTCGCGCTGGTAACGATAGCCATCCTCGTAGTAGTAGCCATCGTGGTAGCCGCTGGTAAACACCACGGCCGGGCCTCCGAGCTGGACTCCTACGGCGATCTGGGCTTCGGCCTTGGGCGGCGAAGCCAGTGCAAATGTAAGCACCAGGCCGAATACGGCAAATGCAATTTTCTTGATCATACTTTTTTGAACCTCCGGACAGCTTTGTTGCAACCAATCGCGGGGAATATTCCCCGAGGCGCTGATAGTAGCAATCAACGCGCGCGGATGCTGGTCAAACTAGCTCATGCTCGACTTCCCTTCCGGCAGACTTGGTGCTGGAAAAAGTAGGGAAAGAAAAGCCCCGCGACGATGCGAGGCTTTTCTTATGCGCGCGTGAGCTGGGCGCAGGGCTATGGGTAGTCCTGACGCGTGGGGCGAATGACGACATTGCTGAGGTGGATGTGCGCGGGCAGGCTGACGATTCCTTGGATGGCGTCGGCGATGTCGGAGCCGGCGAGCAGCGGTCCAAAGTTATCATGGAACTTCTTGACCAGTTCATCGCTGTATCCCGCGACATCCTGGAAGCCGCTGATGACGATGCCGGGGGCGACCAGCGAGACACGCACGCCGAGCGGCCCAATCTCACGCCGAAGTCCTTCTGCCATGGAATGCACTGCGAACTTGGTGGATCCGTACACGGCGCTGAAAGGCGAGACGCTGCGTCCGGAGACAGAACCGATGACGACGATATCCGCCGGATGCTTTGGGAAGCGCGTCTTCTGGGCGGCGGAGAGGATGCGCGCGGCCTTCTGCATAAGCGCCAGTGCGCCAATGACGTTGACCCTGACCACCTCGGCAAAATCGCTGCGGTCGGCGTCCTTCACCGAGCCTCCCATGCCGCGCCCGGCGTTGACGATGACGAGATCGGCGGGGCGGCCAAAGCGGGATTCCGCGGTGGCGAAAAGGCGGTCGAGGACCGCGTCATCGGCGGCATCTCCAGCGACACCGACAAAGGCCCCGCCGAGTTCCTTCTCCATGGCGGTGAGTTTGGTGGCCGTGCGTCCGCTGCCGATGACGGCGTAGCCGGAGGCGATGAACTTGCGCGCCGTCGCTTCTCCGATGCCGCTGGTGGCTCCGGTGCCGATGGCGATACGAGGGTAGGTCTGGGTCATTTCGAGTTCTCCATGAAAACAGTTTACGCCCGCGCGGGGAGAGTTACGAGCCGCTGAGAATCGTAATGAATGGATGTTTCGAAGGCTAAGGAAGTTTCGGAAGTTTCAGAAGTTAAGGGCAACGGCAAGTCCAGAGAACGATTAGAGAGTCCCTGCCGATGGCCTGATGACCAGCTCTTCGACGTTGGCGTTGAGCGGCAGGGTGACGGCCTCGGCGACCAGGCGGCCGACGGTAGCGGGTGCGACCATGGCGCGGCGCGGCGCGTTGGGCCAGAACTGCTTCCAGATAGCGGTGTCCGTTGCGCCGGGCAGCAGGGCGACGACGCGAATCTTGCGCTCGCGAAGCTCCTCGCGAAGGGTGTCCGTAAATCCCAGCAGTCCGTGTTTGCTGGCGTTGTAGGCGGCCATTCCGGGAAAGCTGGTGCGTGCGGCCACGCTGAGATTGTTGACGATGACCGAGCCCTTCTTCATCAGTGGCAGAATGGCCGTGGTGACCAGGAAGGTGCCGTGAAGATTGGTCTCGACGACATCGCGCCAGGTGGCGAAGTCCAGGGTGGCGATGGTTTTGTTGGGGCCGGCGATACCTGCGTTGTTGATGAGCACATCCACGCGGCGCAGTTTGCGCAGGGCCGAGGCCAGGCGCGCGACGGACTCGGGATCGCGAATGTCGCAGGCGTGGGCCGTGGCAAGGGGCAGGCGCGCGGCAAGCTTATCCAGCAGGCGCTGGTCGCGGCCGACGAGAAAGAGGCGGAAGCCGCGCCGGGAGAGCTCTTCGGCGATGGCGAGCCCGATGCCGCGGCTGGCTCCGGTGACGACGGCGAGTTTTGCGCGGGCAGCCATGCGGAAAGAGTAGCACGGAAAATGCAAACCCCATCCCGAAGGATGGGGCGCATGGTCCTTGAGAAAAACTCAGAAGCTGCTGCTCTGCCGTTTGCGGACGAGCGATAGAAACTCGTTGCGCGTGCTGGGCTGGCGGAAGGTGCCGAGCATGGCCGAGGTGACGGCCGAGCTGTGCTGCTTCTCGACGCCGCGCATCATCATGCAGAGGTGACGCGCCTCGACCACAACGCCGACACCTTGCGGCTGGATGATCTCCTGGATGGCTTCGGCGATCTGGGTGGTCATGCGCTCCTGCACCTGCAGGCGGCGCGCGAAGACCTCCACCAGGCGCGGCAGCTTGCTGAGGCCGATGACCTTGCCGTTGGGAATGTAGGCGACGTGCACCTTGCCGAAGAACGGCAGCATGTGGTGCTCGCACATGCTGAACATCTCAATGTCCTTGACGATGACCATTTCGTCGTAGTCCACGGTAAACAGCGCGTCGTTGACGACGTCGGCGGGCTGAAGCTGGTAGCCGCTGGTCAGGTAGTCCATGCTCTTGGCCACGCGCTTGGGCGTGTCGAGCAGACCCTCGCGAGTAGGGTCCTCGCCGAGCGAGACGAGCATTTGGCGGATGAGTTCCTCCATGGCGGGGTGGTCGGGCCCGGAGTGGGGCTCGCTGGTGATGCGCTTGTTGTTGATGGCGACTGCCTTCATAACGTTCTGGTCTCCAAAATCTTGTCGTTCGGCGCGCGGAATCTTCTATTGTACGGAGCGCGAGGGGTTCTCGCCCACAGCCTCAAAGGAGTTGTTGCCGGTCTCCTCTATGCGAATACCTTCCAGATGAGCGGGCAACGCGGCACGGCTCAGGAGTTGGTGGATGGCGAGGGTGAGATTTTCCGTTGTGGGCACGATGGCCGCAAAATCTTTACTCTCATTCAAATTCATATGATCGTAACGATCAAGCACCTGCCCGCGGACGATTGCGTCAAGCTGGCCAAGGTCGCAGAGCATCCCGGTCTGGGCGTGGGGCGTGCCGCTGACCGTGACCTCAAGAAAGTAATTGTGCCCGTGGCCGTGTGGATTGTTGCACTTGCCGTAGGTCTCACGGTTCGCCGCCGGGCTGAGCATATCGCTATGCAGGCGATGCGAGGCCGAAAACAGATAGCGCCGGGTGAGGTGAACCTTCACTTGGCCTCCCCTGCTTTATCCCCAAAACAATCCACAAAGAGGTCAGGCTGCTCGTACAGGCGGACGCGATGAAGGCGCGCCGGGGCGAGCTTGCCCTCCAGGCGGCGCCAGATGGCGATGGCAATGTTCTCCGTGGTGGGGATGACTGCGGCGAACTCCGGAACCTCTTTGTTGAGGTGGCGGTGGTCGAAGTCGTCGAGTACGGCCTGCTGGAGGATGTCTTTCAAGAGCTTGAGATCAATGACGAAGCCGGTGATGGCGTCCACCTCTCCGGCGACCGTGACCTCCAGCGTGTAGTTGTGCCCGTGGCCGTTGAGGTTGGCGCACTTGCCGAAGACGCGCTGGTTCTCCTCGGCGCTCCACTCGGGACGGTGGTAGTAATGCGCGGCGGAGAATTCGGCCTTACGGGTAAGCAGGATCATGGTTGGAAGATGGCTCCGGCGGGGCGGCTATTTGCCCTGCTTAGGATTCGATGCACTGACCTCGTCTTTGGCTGCAACTGCTTTGCTTGCATCATCGCCAAACGCTTCACTGGTGGCATAGTCGCGTCCGCGCCAGTGTACGCTTCCCTGCTCGTGGGCCTTGGCGGAGGTGACCAGGAGGCTGGCGAAGAGCGGCAGCCCCATGGGCGCGAGCAGCGTCGGCAGTACTCCAAAATGGGCCCGCGAAATGCGCAGGTAAAACAGCGCAAAGTTGCTAAAGGTATACAGCCAGAGCGCGCCGAGAGCGACAAAGACCAGCCAGTCCACTGTGGTGACGCCGCGGACGGTGACCAGTAGGCTCCAGAAGAGGGCGAAGCCGGCGGAGAGCACGAGGCGGAAAAATTCGGCGCGGCGGCGCGAGGCCAGGGCGCGGGCCTCCGGAAACAGCAGTGCCAGGTTCTTTGTCCAGCCCAGGCGCAGGTCATCCCAGGAGTTGTACATACGGGTGCGGACCAGTCCTGTGCCCAGCCGGAAGAGGATGCGCTTGTGCTTGGATTTGTAGAGGCGCGCGAGTGCGACGTCTTCCAAAAGCTCATGGGAGACCGCAGCCAGTCCGCCGACCTGCGGGAGCGACTTGGCGCGCACGAGCAGATACTGGCCATTGGCGGCGGCATCCGGAAGGTCGGGATCGCTGACGCGGCGGGGACTGTAATCGAATGCAAGCTCGCCGAAGACGACGGGCATGACCAGCTGCTGGCGGATGCCGGTCAGAAGCTGCTCCGGCGAATAGCTCAGCAGGTCGGCCTTGGCCTCTGTGGCCTCGGCGACGGCGGCTGCCAAGGAGCCTGCGAGGTGCTCGGTGTCGGCGTCGGTGAACAGAAGCCACTCGGCCTCCGGGAAAGC
>Ga0181528_10000070_pt1 | contig 92549 bp, 68 predicted proteins | sample PEATcosm2014_Bin_47_FD_119742 | JGI IMG/M metagenome (GOLD analysis project Ga0181528, IMG submission 119742) | Peatland microbial communities from MTU Mesocosm Facility, Houghton, MI, USA - PEATcosm2014_Bin10_10_metaG | ecosystem: Environmental > Terrestrial > Soil > Wetlands > Peat | place... | reverse complement strand
TTCACAGCATTCCCCATGAGGTTCAGCAAAATCTGTTCCGTGCGCCGTTGATCGCTCATGATTGAGCCGACCTCCGGTGAAATTTCCGTATGCAACACAATTCTCTTCTTGTTCGCCAAGGGAGACACGATAGCCACCACCTTTTCGATGGCGCGGGGCAAGGAAAACTCCTCGCATTGGATTTCCAATTGCCCAGCCTCGATCTTGGAGATGTCTAGAACGTCGTTAATCAGGTCCAGCAAGTGCCGTGCGCTGTTCTTGACGATCGTCAGTTGTTTTGTCTGCTCCGGGTTAAGTGGGCCAGCCATTCCCTGGGAGACAATACCCGTAAACCCGATGATCGAATTAAGAGGAGTCCTTAATTCGTGCGACATGGTAGCAAGAAATGTTGACTTTAGGCGGTCCGCAGACTCCGCCGCCTCTTTTGCTTCCACCAACTCCGCAGTGCGGTCCCGCACTCGCTCCTCAAGCTCAAGGCGCGAGCGCTCCAGCGCCGCGACTGCCTCTGCGCGTTCAGCACGCGCACGCAAGGATAGGATGCCATGTGCAAGATTGTCGCTTAGCTCAGTGAGTAGATCCACTTCAGTGGGGTTAAATGCTTCGGGCTCCTCGGCATAGACGGTAAGTGCACCAAATACTGAATCCTCGTGCCGCAGGGGAAGTGCCAGGAGAGACCCGAATTTTCGCATCTCGAACAGGTCATGCCAGATGGCAAACGCCGGATGATCGAGGACATGGCGTATGACCACTGCTCTACCCTCCCGTATCGCTGGGCCAATGGCGCCCCGGCCGTATTGATTGTCGGCCCAACTAACGCGCACGCGACCCAGAAATCCTTCGGAGGGGCCAGCCGATGCAACAGGGCGCACCGTACATGCTTCATCGTGATCTGCGTAACCAACCCACGCCAGTTTGTATCCTGCCGGACCAACCGCTACGCGACAAACTTCATTCAACAGAGCCTGTTCTTCCGTTGCATGAACCACGGCCGAGTTGCAATGCGATAGTACCCGCAAAGCCCGGTTCGTCTGGCGCAGAGCCTCCTCCGCCCGTTTGCGCTCGGAAATATCTGTGGAGATCCCGCAAAGTGCATAAAACTTGCCTTCGCTATTTCGAAGCGCAACCTTGACGCTGTGGTAGTACCGTACGCCATTCTGGAATGCTGTCTCCTCCTCGAAATCCAACGCCTGCGGGCTTTCCATCACTCTCTGGTCGTTGGCTACAAATTGGCGGGCGGCTTCTTCTGGAAAGAGCTCAAAATCTGTCTTACCCTGAACCAGGTCGACCGTGGTGTCGTACAATTCCGTCCAACTGCGATTCACAAAGAGGTATCGGCCAGCCAGATCTTTCATGTAGATGAGCGCCGGCGAGTTATCCAGGATGCCCTGCAACTCCGTCCGACTCTTGAGAATTTGCTCTTCAGCCCGCTTGCGCTCGTTGATGTCTGTGACCATTACCAGGATTTCGTGAGTGCCCTTCTGCTCATCGGAAATTCTCGTTGCCGACAGCCCAGCCCACAAAACAGCGCCATCCTTCCGCTTCAAGCGGAACTCGTTCACATATAATGCCCGTTCCAGACGTGGCAGAGTGTCGAGACAAAATGCTTCGGGGGGCTTGCCCAGCATCTCTTCAGGCCCGTACCCGAGCATTTGCGCAAATTGATGGTTTACGAATGTTGTTCGATGCTCTCCGTCAAGAGTCCAAATTCCTTCGCTGGCCAACTCCACGATGAGGCGATAACGCTTCTCACTCTCCTGCTTAGCCTCCTGTGCTGCTTTTTCGCGAACCACTTTTCTTCGCGCTGCTTCTATGCTTTTCTGTTCTGCGATGACCGCTGCCAGAAGTAGCCCAGAGATAGCTACCGTGGCGAGAAAAAGTTGCAACAGAAGCGCGTTGGTAAGTGGCAGGTTCTTGGAGAACGGGCCAAAGCCGTGGGCAGTTTCAATCACCGACAAGCTTGCTATCACGCCATTGGCCAGAGCTGTTCCCAATATCCCAAAGCGAATTGCCGCCCACAAAACAAATGGGAACACGAGCAGAGTCAGCGCCGTGTGGTGAGCGCCAACATTAATGCGTTCGTCAAACAGGAGAACGCAGGTGGTGGCGAGCATGAACAGCAGGCATCCTAGCTCGGCGATTCGCCGGAACTTGTGCCGGCGTGCAACATCTTCCAATGACAGCAGTACAGGAGCAGCCAGAAGGACGCCCATCGCATCCCCAAGGTAATACATCAACCAACTCGCTCCCAGAGAGCCCCACGGCATAATCCCCAATGCGCTAAAGACAATACATCCAAATGAAGCGCTGATGGTTGAACTGAGGACCGCCGCAAATGCGATGAGCCCCAGCAGGTCCTGCAGACGGGACAGGGCAGGTTGAAAGCCGGGGATGCGGCGAAGCAGGAAATAACCTGCCAGACAAGCGGCGGTGTTCCCCAGTGCAAGCCCTATAGCCGCAAAGGGGGAGAGTAGCGAAATATAGTTGACCAGAAACGCCGCGACGGTGACTGCGGGCCAGCAGCGCCATCCAAAAACAAACAGAGAGGCCAACGCAATGCCCGAAGCAGGCCATATAGGCGAGACATTGTTCGTAGTGAAGGGGACCAGCAGGCCTATCATTCCGGCAACAAAATACAGCCCACCCGTCACCGCAAGCCGTCCAGCATACTGGTTGGCTCCGCCCGAGGGCGGACCGGGGGTGGTGCTCTCAGCTTGCAACTGCTCGTTGCCGAAGACTTGCAAGGCCAAGGTACAACCTCCGTGTCCGCGCTCAAGCGACACCCCGGAATGTACCACTGTTCTACACCTATAAGTGCCGGCATGGCAGTCATATTAATGCCGACACTCTACATTTAGACAAGTTGGCCCCAGTATGACGATTTACCCTCCGACTGGCGGGTGGCTATCAAGAGTTTTCACCTAACCTCGTGAAACAAGAGGATTACATGTCGCCAAACTTAGGATGTACCGAACTCGCATACCAGGCGTGGCCTGACTGGCCTTTTTGTGTCAGGTGGTGTGCGAGAGAAACTGGTGCGAACAGAGCTGGCTCTGGCCGGATAGAAGCCCGCGGCTAATCGAAACATCTCACGCTACGCCGACTAGGAGCCTGAAGGCAGATTCGAACTGCTGCAGAGCCTTGTCTTTGGTGAGTCCATACACATGGGGATGTGCGATCAGCATGATGGTCATGCCATGCAGAGTCGCGAGAATCTGGTGGAGTCGCTCTTCCACAAGTTCGGCCGAGGTGCCGGCCGGCAGCGCTAGCTGCAGGGTCTGACGGAAGTAGGAGATGGCAGGATTTGCCACCGCCTTGCGAACCGCCCCCGCTTCGGGATGGTGTATCGGCATGAGGAATGTGAGCCGATAGTGGTGAGGATTCTTGTGCGAGACAAGAATGAAATCGCGCAGGGCCTGGAGGAGACGCTCCTTGGGGTCCGGAAGAGCGTCGTACCTCTCGTGCAGGTCAATCGTGAACTGGCGATACATCTCTGTGCAGAGGTGACGGATCAACGCGCTCTTGTCCGGGAAGTGCCGATACATCGCCATCTGCGAACATCCTGCCAGCTCCGCAATCCTCCGGATGGACACATTCTCGTAACCTTCCTTACCAAAAAGCTGACTGGCGGCATCCAGAATTCGCATCCTCAGTTCTTCGCCGGCCTTAAACGCCTTCTGCTCCGATTGCTTGACCGTAGTCATCGTCTGCGCTCCTGGGACAACTATATCATATTTGCGTATTATGTATACATTGTATACACTGTACACATATGCTGTATTTCAACCAAATAAATGCAATTCCCGAACGCACCCCACGGCACTGGGTGGCAACGAGCCTGCTGGCGTTGGGACTGGCGATGGTGTCACTCCCGGCCGCCGCGCAATGTGCAGGGATGGTGGCGGATCTTGCAACGGCCGCAAACTGCACGGAGAGGCGTCTGGCTCCAACGGCAATTACCGCCATTGACCCGACGCAACGCTATCACCTTGAAGAACTGATTGACATCGCGGAGATGAACAATCCCCGCACCCGGATCGCGTGGGAAGCGGCCAAGCAGACCGCAGAGCGTGTGGGGATCACCCGCAGCGCGTATTTCCCAAAGCTCGCAGGAATGGCCTTATTTGGCGACGAGCGAATCATCAACCCATTCCCTAAACCGCTGGCTCCGGTGGGCTACGTCATGGTGGAGATTCCGACGGTGGAGTCTGGGCTGGAGCTTGAATACACGATCTTCGATTTCGGGAAAAGGCGCTCCAAGCTGGAGTCGAGCAAAGCCCTTCGCTTTGCCGCTGCCGCCACCTTCCAGCGCACCACGCAGGATGTGGCTTACAAAGTAGTTGTCGCCTATTACAACCTAGTAACCGCGCAGGAAAAACTCACGGCCATACGCCAAATAATGAACACCGCACAGACAACGCAGAGCGCCGCCGAGGCACAACTAGCAAACGGCCGCGCCACACTGCCCGATGTGCTGAACGCTAAGGCCGCAACTGCACAGGCTGCCTACGATTTAGAGTCCAGCATTGGCGATGAGGCAATGGCGCGAGTGCGGCTGCGCGAGGCTCTCGGCGTGGAACCCTCCGATGAGATCGAGGTGGAGAAGCCGGCTTCCACCCCGGACACGAGCGCGGTTACCCAATCCGTTTCCTCTCTGGTAGAAACGGCCAAGAGTGACCGGCCAGATCTGCAGGCGCTTGCGAAGAAGCTTAACGCAGCCGATCAAGCAATCAAGACCGCACGTTCGTCCTATCGGCCAACCGTTGAATTCCAGTCCAACGCGGCCCAGCAATCCATTTGGCCCTCGATGAGCCAGCCGAGCCTAGGCAATACAACTCAGTTTGTGTGGAGCGTCGGCGTGAAGCTCCGGTGGGAGCTCTTCGACGGAGGAGCGCGCCGCAAGGAAGTGCTCATCGCGGAGTCAGAGCACCGGCAGGCCGCCGAGGAGTTACGCGAGAAGGGCGACGAAGTGACCAGAGAGACCTGGACCGCATATCTACAGTTCCGGACGGCGGCGCGTCAGCAGGAAGCGGCGAAGAGCCTTTTGGCTGCCTCAACCACCTCATACGATGCATCATTGGATGCCTATCGTTACGGGGTGAAGAATCTGGTGGACCTCGTGACCGCCGAGTCGCAGCTAGCGCAGGCGCGCCTGGCAGATGTGCAGGCCAGATCGGCGGTGCTGACCAGCTCCGTCACTCTGGGATACACCACAGGCAACTTGCTTCGGTCACATCCCGCGGCTGCGCCGACAAATAAGGGTAAGTCTTCGTCACTAGGAAAGGATCCGAGTGATCATCAAGAGTTCTAAGCTGCTTGCCGTTTCCGCGTGCATGCTGTACGCGGAAGGGTGCTCGCACGCTCCTGCCATCAATGTCGCAGGCTCGTTTCTGCCCTCGTGGATGCTTTGCCTTGGCATTGGCATGGTGGTGTCTGCCCTGACACGGTGGCAGCTAATGCGCCGCAAGCTTGAGCATCGCGTGATGCCCCTCGTCATTTTCTATCCCAGTGTAGTGGTGGCAACGGCATGCCTGCTTTGGCTGTTGCTCTTTCGTTAGGCTGTGAGGAGCTTTTGTGGAAGTGAATAAAACCATCATCGGTTACAACAGGTTTCTGGTTTCCGCTGGAGCGTTGATCTTTGCCGCGCTGCTGCTCATGGGAGTCTATTGGCAGACCAATCGAAATCCGCGGACCGACGACGCCAGCGTGCGCGCCAATTACATACAGTTCGCGCCAGAGGTCAGCGGGCGCCTTACCGGCATCCACGTAAAAGACAATGAGTTTGTGCGGGCTGGCTCCGTGCTGTTTACCATCGATCCGCGTCCTTACCAATACGCACTGGATCAGGCTCTCTCCGATCAGCAATTGCTGGAAGAAGAAATTACGGATACCCAGCGGAGGATTGCCGCCGAGAACAGCGCGATTGAGGCAGCCCGCGCCGGTGTAGCCGGCTCCAAAACCCAGACCAATACGGTTGCCAGCGCCTTGCAAGCCTCCAGCGCCGCCGTTGACAAGGCTCGCGCGTATGTTGGGTCGGCCGAGTCACAGAGAACACTTGCACTCAACACCCTTCAGCGGATTGAGCCCCTGCTTGCCAAGCAATATGTAACCGCGGAGCAGGTGGACGACGCCCGCACCAAGGCACAGGTGGCGGAACATAACTACCAGGAAGCTGGTGCCACACTGCAGCAGGCCATCGCGCAGGAGAGGCAGACACGATCCATGCAGCGCGAAGCGGAAGTGGGCATCACGGCTTCCCAGGCTCGGTTGAACCAGAGCATCAACTCCGTAGATCGCCTTGGAAGCTTAATCGCGCAGCGCCCGGCAAAGGCGGCAAAGGTGGAGAACGCGAAGCTCGACCTGGCGCACTGCACCGTGGTCGCACCCTTTGATGGATACGTGACGAACCTAAATATCTCCGACGGCGAATATGCCAAGCCGGGAGTTCCCATCTTTACCTTGATAGATACCCGCACCTGGTACGTTGTGGCCAATTACCGCGAGTCCGACTTGAAGTCGATTGCGCCCGGCAGACATGCTGACCTCTACCTGATGGAAAATCCATCGCGGAAGTTTGATGGCATTGTGGAGAGCATCGGCTATGGCGTTGCCCCGGATGACTCCAGCGCCAGCAACGGACTGCCGCAGATTGATCACACCTTGAATTGGGTTCACCTTGCCGCGCGTTTTCCAATTCGCATCCGCGTCCAGAATCCCGACCCGACGCTCTTCCGAATGGGCGAAACCGCCATCACAATCGTGAGGTAGCTGTTGCCCCACTTTCACAGTCGAACTGAGTCATGGATTGAATATCTCTACCAGGAACTGGCGCCCACACATGGCCGCATGGGTGGAGCCCTCAGAACTGCGTTCGCGGCGACCATCGCTACTCATCTTCTGCTTGCGTTGCATGCACCGATGATGCCTCCGGCGATCTATCTCATATTTCTCGTTTCCTATGACGCCGCCTACCTGACTTTCAAGAACAGCGTCTTCCAACTGACGTTCCAGTGCGTGGGAGCCGGCGCTGCACTGATGCTGGTCAACCTGACGGGCAACGATCCCATGGCCCGAGTGCTGGGAATCGCAATGTTTACATTCTTCTGCGCCTATTTCCTGCATGCGTCCACGAGACCTTCGGCGGCAATGAATATCGGGATATTCTCCATCACTACGTTGGAGATGTGGGATCAACATCTACCCGCGGAACACCTAGTGCATCTTGCCATGTGGCCCATTGCAGGCGGAGCCTTGGCCGTAGGAATCAAGATTCTGATCGAGTACATATTCACGCAACGCGATCCCCATCACGCCTTGCAAAAAGAGTTGGATGCTCGTCTACATGCTTTGGAAGAGTTGTTCCAAATGTACAGCACTCAATCTCGTGAGGCGGAGATTGAAAAGCAGGTCGCAGTGCTGAAACGCTATGCCTTCGCCGGTCAGCGAAAGATGCTGACGCTGTTGGAAGAGATCGAGCGGCACCCAGTCGCGGGTGCCTCGGACGTCACCATCCCCCCGGCATTAATCCCCGCCATTGCGAGATTGACGGATCTGGGTGCTGCGTATAGTCGGCAGCCCCACACTGAGCAAAGCGAACAGGATCAGACACGATTCCGGAACCTGGCGTCGGCGATGGCTGCCATGCGGCAGGGGCGGATTGATTACATTGAGACCTTGCTGGGCAAAGTGCCGGATGCAGTTGATGGCACGCTAGGGCAGATAGAACAGGTGCTGTACAACATTGGCGCCTCCTCGCATCTGGATCACATGCTGGCACAGGAAGGATTAACGGCTTCGCGCCCGCGCAACGATTCTTGGCTACGTCAGGATGCCTGGACAAACCCTGCCTACATGGTTTACGCCATCAAACTCAGTTTGTGCGCCACCATCTGCTACGTCATCTACAACGCACTTGCCTGGCCGGGAATTTCAACTGCGGTACTCACCGTGATTGTCGCCGGATTGACTACGACAGGCGCTACGAATCAGAAGATGCTGTTTCGCATCGTGGGCGCGGCGATTGGCGGACTCCTCTTTGGAGTCGGCTGCATTGTGTTTGTCTTTCCCTACGCCGAGACGGCGCTGCCGTTCCTGCTGGCAGTCGGCATCATTTCCTTTATAGGAGCATGGGTCGCACGTAGTGCCCACTTTGGCTATGTGGGGCTGCAGATTGTCTTCGCGTTTTATATCACGGCTTTTGAAGGGCTCTCGGCCCCGACGCAGATGGCCCCGGCGCGCGACAGGTTTATTGGCATCCTGCTGGCACTGATCGTGATGTGGATGATCTTCCATCAGCTTCATCCTCAACGGGTCGTGGACAAGATGCGCCGTGGCCTAGCCCGACTATTGACCGTTGAAGCTGATTTAATTTCCGATCTGAGTAAGTCGCGCTACGACAGGATCCCCGTGTTACGGGCGGAAGCCGACGAGCTATTAGGTTCTCTATATGCGCTGGCAGAAGTTCTTCCCTATGAACTCGAAGTAAATATTGAGAGAGACCGCGCCGTCAGTGAGCAGATTCAGCGCGCCGCTTCCACCGCCGGCAGCGTATTTTTGACGGCAGTCAGCTGGCCGCACACAATGGAACGCTCAGGCTCGTCGATACTGTCTGACGAAGCGCATACTCACCTGGAGCAGGGATTACGTGATCTGGCAACTTTCCTGAAAAGTGAGAAGGCTCCTGCCGTGCCTGCGGATTCTGAAGCTCCGACCCCAAAAGCTGAACGTCACGGTCTTTTCCCCAATCCCTTTCAGGATTCGCAGAGTTTACTTAGAGAACTTCAGATCCAATGCTGGAATATTTCATAGATTTATCACCAACCTACATAACGAATAGAGTAGGAGTTCCGGCGAACAATCTCCTTGGAAGGTCTGAGCGCCAGTCCACAGGCGAGCCCCTTTGGGGTGTCCGAGATAGATGTTTCGAATCGTGCATTGCGGAAATCCGAAATCCTTTTCGATTCACTCTCGCGGAAGCAGGAGCCGATGAATGCGCTGGATATCCCCACTAGCCATCCATCACATAACCGCAATTGCAGGTTTCAAGTGAGCTACATTGACCGTTCGTGGCTGCAGGCTAGCGTGTATGGTCGATTGAACGCAAGTTTTCGTGATGTGCCGATCCCACTTTGGAGCGTCGCTGCGGCTGTAAACTGCCGCACCGTGACGGATTGAGCGCAGATACAGGATCATCCGCAGCCCGCGCAAGTGTATTGAATAGGTTGTGGAGAAGGAAGTAGACCTATCGCTGCCCATGGAGTAAAGCGGGTTTCAGGGAAGTCAATGGTACAAGAGCCCGGTGTCTGGTTCAGTGATCTTTCGCCTGGGCAGACCCGGCATGAGTATCAGATCGGTGAACAGGTCTTCTCAGAAGGTGCGCCTGCTGATGCAGCGTTCTACGTCCAGAGTGGCAAGGTGCAACTCACCGCGAAATCGGAAGACGGCGAGCTGACGGTCATCACCGTTATTCCGGAAAGAAGCTTTCTGGGCGAATCCTGCCTGACTGATCAGTCCAACCGCAGCACTACCGCGAACGCCATGGAGTGCAGCACCATCGTGCGCATTGAAAAGCAGGCCATGGTGGAACTGTTCCACCGCGACCCTGAATTCGCTTATCGTTTGCTCATCTCCACGGTCTCCCGCGGCCTCGGCATGGAAGAGAAGCTAGCCTCTCAGCTTCTTGACTCCGGCGACGCCCCGCTCGCGCCTGCGCGCCTCATCGAGAATTAATGGAATACTCAAAGTTCAAAACGTTGCTGCGCCGCGTAATCGTGATCCCAATGGCGGTGACGGCGGCGCTTGCAGTGCTGCTGATGTGGGAATCCTTCGACTTAAACCAGTCCATGCAGTTGGTGGAACATACCGATCAGGTCCTTGACCAGTCAGCACGCCTGCTCAAGTTGCTGGTGGATGTGGAAACCGGCATGCGCGGATACTTGGCAACTGGCGATGAGTCGCTCCTGCGTCCCTATCTGGAAGGCACGAAGCGATTCGATTCCGAATACCAGACCCTGTCCCAGTTGGTAGATGACAGCTCTACACAAAAGCAGCGGTTGGGTGACCTGCGTTCCGGCTATGTGGCGTGGGTGGGATACACCGACACGGTTATCGGTCTTCGCCGGACGGGAAAGGCTGACGGCGCTGTCTACGAAAGCCTTCACGGGAAGCAAGGGATGGATGCCCTCCGCGAGCAGATCGCGAACTTTCAAGATGTGGAAAGAGAACTGCGCATCCGGCGTATTCGAACCGCAAACCGGCGCTGGAGGCTGATGGCAGCAAGCTGCATCGGCCTTGGCCTGGGGCTTACGGTCTTCCTTACGCTGTTCACTCGATACCACATCGAGCGGCTGGGGACCAAGCTCCTGCAGAGTGAAGAACGCTGGACGGCCACCCTGGGGAGCATCGGCGACGCCGTCATCGCAACCGACAGCGACGCTCGAGTCATATTTCTCAACTCTGTTGCCGCCACTCTTACCGGGTGGGGGTTGGAAGAGGCCCGAAATCAACCGCTCCATGATGTATTCAGAATCATCAATGAACACACAGGGATGGATGCGGACGATGAAGTGCGCCGCGTGTTGGAAGAGGGACAGACCCTGGCGGTGAGTAACAATGTCGAGCTGGTAACAAGGGATGGGCGCGAAGTTCCGGTGGAACACAGTGCGGCGCCAATCCTCGCCGGTGGTGGAAAAGTGATCGGCGTAGTGCTGGTGTTTCGCGACGTTACGGAAAGGCGACGCGCGCGGGAGGCCACTGCCGAGCAGGCTGCTCTGCTTGAACTCACGCAGGACTCCGTCGCCGTGACCGAAATGGACGGCGCGATCTGTTACTGGAGTCGCGGGGCTGAGGCGATGTACGGATACTCCAAGAGCGAAGCTGCGGGAAGAAACTCGCATGATCTGTTGCACACCGGATTCCAGATGCCTCTGGAAGAGATTAATGCGCAGCTCATGCGCGTGGGACATTGGGAGGGAGACCTCATCAAGACGGCCAAGGATGGCCGGCTTATCGTGGTCGCCAGCCGCTGGGCATTGCAGTGGGGCAAGCGCGACGAGCTGCCGCGTGTGCTGGTGATCAACAGTGACATTACGGCGCGCAAACGCGGCGAAGAGGCGCTCGTCCTGCAGAAAGAGCAACTCCGCGCGCTGGCGGAACGGCTGCAATGGGTGCGCGAGGAAGACCGCAAGAGGGTCGCCCGCGACCTGCACGACCAGATCGGACAGATTCTGACAGCGATCAAGATGGATATGACGTGGATGACTCGCCATCTGCCGGAATCGGAAGTCGAAGTGCTTATCCGGCTGAGGGAGTCAATCAAGTTAATCAATGATGGCGTCCAGGCGGTTCGCGCCATCTGCAGCGGGCTGCGTCCGGGAGTGCTGGATGATCTTGGCCTGGCGGCGGCCGTCGAATGGCAGGCCAACGAATTTGCCGCTCGCAATGGGGTTCGCTGCACGGTCATGGTTCCACCGGTCGATCTGCATCTGGATGGCGATCGGGCCACCGCGGCGTTTCGAATTTTCCAGGAGTGCCTGACCAACGTGGTCCGCCACGCGCAAGCGAAGTCGGTGTGTGTATCCTTGACTCAGGAAGACGAGTACATCCTGCTGGTTGTGCAGGACGACGGAGTCGGCTTTAGTGGATCCGATATTTCGAACTCGCTGGGCTCACTGGGCCTTCTCGGCATGAAAGAGCGCGCGCAGTTCTGCGGCGGCGATGTACAGATCTCCAGTTCACCCGGTAACGGCACAACCGTCACTGTCCGCGTCCCCGTGGACACCCCCGGCGCCGAGAGGGAGCAAGTATGCACATACTGATTGCGGATGACCATGCCGTCGTTCGCCGCGGACTGAAGGACATACTGGCCGACGCCATTCCCAGCGCGAACTTCACTGAAGTTGGAAACGGGAATGAGGTACTTGGCAATCTGGGCAAATCCCAGGTTTCCATGTTGGTGCTGGATATCAATATGCCGGGGCGGAGCGGCATGGATGTGCTGCGCGACGTGAAGCAGACATATCCGCGGCTGCCGGTGATCATTCTCAGCTGCCAACCGGAGGATCAATACGCCGTGCGCTGTTTGCGGGCCGGCGCGGCCGCCTATATCAATAAAGAGAGCGCGCCGGAGGAGCTCGCGATTGCCGCCAAGAAGATTCTCAGCGGCGGCCATTATGTCAGCGCAAGCCTGGCGGAAGCGCTTGTCGCCAACATGGGCGCGCCCGGAGACAAGCCTCTGCACGAGCTGCTCTCTGACCGGGAATACGAAGTGATGCGGATGATCGCCACCGGCACTCCCTTGACGGACATTGGCGAGAAACTGAATGTCAGCGTCAAAACAATCAGCAGCTACCGCGCGCGCATCATGGAGAAGATGCGAATGAAGAGCAACGCCGAACTGACGCGCTACGCGATAGCGAACAAGCTGATTGACTAGCCCGGCCCGCGTGTAGGAAAACCCCTACAGAGCCAACTCGCAAAACCCTACACAAATCACGACTTTCGCTGGTTTCTATTGCTTTCCTCCTCCGGTAGCGTAGGTGAAGGCCGGAGTTGCGGTCCATGAAGTCGATACAGCCATGAATATTCTGATTGCTGATGACCACGCCAACGTACGTCGCGGCCTAAGAGAAATTCTCGCCGATGCGTTCCTGGGAGCACATTTCTCCGAAGCCATTGACGGAGATGAGGCGCTGCGTCAACTGGCAATGTCTCAATACGGACTCCTGCTGCTCGACATCAACATGCCCGGACGCAACGGGCTGGATGTTCTGAATGACGTGAAGCATCTGTACCCGTTGCTTCACGTCATCATGGTGAGTGTCCAACCCGCGAATCAGTACGCGGCGCGTTGCCTGCGGGCAGGGGCGGACGCCTACATTAACAAGGACAGCGCCCCGGAAGAACTGGTGCCGGCGATCCGGAAGATCCTTGGCGGCCTGACCGCTGCGTTGGAGTTCAACAACTGACTGCGGGGCAAGAAAAGCCTTACGCAGACCATGTGACAAAGCCTACAGAAGTAATAGGGTTTACTGATTTCACCTTTTTCCTCCTCTTGTATCTTGGCTATAGCAACACTGAAGCGAATCCAGATACAGGCAGTGAGCAAGATTGAAAGGCATTGAAATGGCTACGAACTGCGCCACGATGACGAGCACGGCACCCAGGTTTTCCAATCGCCTGACCTTTCCGAAACCTTTGGCTGCGAATCGCAGGCCAACGCTCGCACCGCGCAAACTTAGCGCAGTGGCCGCCAATGACCTTGACGAACAGAATTTGCTGACCAGAATCGTCGCCGGAAAATCGCACCGCGAGTACCAGACGAGGGATTCCATCTTTTCGCAGGGCGATATGGCTGATGCGGTTTTCTACGTCCATGCGGGCCAGGTGAAGCTGACCGTTGTATCAGCCACCGGCAAGGAAGCCGTCATTGCGTATCTTCCCGAGAAGACATTCTTCGGTGAAGGCGCGCTAGCCGGCCAGGCGTATCGCATTTCCACGGCGAGCGCACTCCAGTCGTGCTCCATCGTGCGCATTGAAAAGTCCGCCATGCTTGTCCTGCTTCGCGATCCAGACGTATCTGAGCAGTTCCTTACGCACATGCTCACGCGCAACATACGCATGGAGGCAGACCTGGTGGATCATCTATTCAATTCCAGCGAGAAGCGCCTGGCGCGCCTGTTGCTGCTGATGGCGAATGCCGGCCAGGATTCCCAGCCATCGCCAGCCCTTGCCCGGATGAGCCAGGAGACACTTGCGGAGATGATCGGTACAACCCGGTCGCGGGTAAGCTTTTTCTTAAATCGCTTCCGGGACCTGGGATTCATCAACTACAACGGAAGTGGAATGCAGGTCAATAGCTCGCTCGCCACAGTTGTGCTGCAGAACTAGTCGAGCGGGCCCCTTACGCGTCAGAATACGGCCTATGGGCGGACTGCCGCGTAAGCTCAGGTAATGAAGTTCCGAGGCTGGTTCAGAAACGGCATTCTCTAAGACTCAGCGCGGTTGGCCAGCAGAATGGAAGCCAATGTACTAACCAATCTACTTACCAGGAATCCTGGAAACAACACAGGCGGCCAAATCAGGCCGCCTTCGCTGTTTCCAAGATTCTGGGCAAAGAGACAACTAGCCGATCGGCTTCAATAGGTCAACAAGTCGGAAAGCAACTGATTTTCTCCATCGTTTTCGAGTTTACGAATCGTCTTGAACCTGATCTCCGTCTTTCATTTACTGCTCAACGATCAGTGTGAACGGAACGGGATCTGCTGATCCGGCTGCAGTTCCTGAAGCCGAAATAGTGACCGAGAAAGTATAAGTACCCGCCACCGTCCTCGGCCCGCTATAGCCGCCGCATCCCATCATTGCAGCGGTTATGGCAATGGCCAGAGTAGACAGGCACAGTATCGAAAGCGCTGGTTTCCCCCATCTCCTTTGCCGGAACAGCACAATGCCACCGAACACGCCCGGCAACATACAGACCGATGCCAACCAAACCATGCGAGGGAGCAGGGTGTTAGCGGCGGTGCCGGTTGTTGGACCTTCGGTCACCACCGTCATCACAGTAGTCAGTGGGGTATCGGACCCATCCGCCGTAACCGAAACCGGGTTGAACGAACAGCTGACTGTTGCTGGTATGCCGCCGCAACTGGGCGTAATCGTCCCTTTGAAGCCACCCAGCGGTGTGATTGTGAAAGTTGCCTTGCCGGTCTGACCAGCCTTCAGGGTCAGTGATGGCGGATTGGCCGATACCGTAAATGCATACGCGGTCACCAACTGCTCTACGGTCACAGAGGCGGTAGTGTAATGGGCCGTGTCTTGCGGAGTAAACGTCGCTGTCAGTTGGGTGCTTCCAATCGGCAACACGGTACCGGCAGGGGGGGCATAGCTGAATGTGCCCGGCACCGAGGAAACAGCGTCGAGTTGTGTGGCACCCAGCGCCGTACCAAACGCGATCGAGGCTGGGGTCGCCCAGCTAAGCGTAGGAGCGACCATGCCGGTCACGCTCGGGGTCGGGATGCTGTCTGAGAGGTAGATGGTCTCGGTCACGGGGGGAATTTGAACCAGCCCAAGTACCGTCCACGGTACGCTTATCAAGCCCTGGACACCGTTCACATCTGTCGCGCCGACCACAAGCGTGTAGGTGCCTGTTTGCGTTGGAGTACCGGTCAATGCGCCGGTCTGCGCATTGAAAGTCATGCCCGGCGGCGTTGGGAAGATGATGTAGGTGTAGGGTGGAGTCCCTCCCGAGGCGGTGATGCTCCCAGAATAGGGCACGCCTACATTTCCCGCAGGCAAAATGGGGGTGAGAGTGAGTGGGGCGCTTACCAGAAGCAGGTAATTATTGCCTACTACGCAGCCCACACTATCCTTAACCGACAGCGTGAACGAATAGTCCCCTGTGGGCGGAGCAGGAGTGCCAACCACCACGGGACCATTTGAGGTGCCGCCTGTGAACTGCAGTCCTGACGGCAGGGTTCCATTGATGGACCAGGAAAAGGCGCCAGTTGTTCCGCTGACGAAGAATGCCTGATCGTAGAGAATGCCAAGTGACGCCACCGGCAGCAGTTGCCCCGCCGGAGTGATGGTGAGAGTTGGGCAGTTGATCACTAGCTGGAAGCTCTCGCTCGAAGACGTGCCGGAAGAATCGGTCGCGGTGATTGTGATCGGAAAAGTGCCCGCCTGGACCGGCGTGCCGGACAACGTTGGGCCGTTCAATGTGATTCCCATTGGCAGCGTTCCAGTTTCCGTAAAGGTGTAATTCCCGGTGCCGCCAATGGCGGAGAAGGTCTGTGCGTAGAAGGAATTAACCGTTCCCGCCGGAACCGTGCCGGGCGATATCTGGATCGTAATGATGGGTGCGGATCCGATGAGCGAAATAGTCTGAGAGTAGAAGGTGGAAGTACCGATCTGCGTGCTGGTGACATTACTCTGCTGGGCGTTGTCCTGGAAGACAAAGCTGGATGTGTCGTCTCCCCCTGCCGTGGGCGCAAATGTGATCGTGATGGCGCAGTTCTGCCCTGGAGCGATTGTTATGCTCGGCGGATTCGCCACCGTTCCGCATAAAGTGCTTGTCGAGTACACGTGAGAGAAGGAACCAGATCCCGTAAGGATGGTATCCATTGGCACGCTTAGGGTGGCCGTACCGGTGTTCTGCAGCGTAAGCGTTTGGCTTTCGGTTTGCCCCGGCGTCACCGAACCGAAGTTCAAACTCGTTGGGCTGAAGCTGGCGTAAGGCGAGCCCGCCGTGCCACCGCTCTTGCCGAGCAGAGATTGCAGAACGGCCACTCCCTGGCTTCCTGCCACTGCAACGTCGTGGCCGGTGGCCGCGCTGCCAGCACTGTAGAAAGATCCAGTTACAAGGCCCGAACTGTTCGAGGTTGCAACCTGCACCACCGGTGCGCCAAACAGTCCGGCGCCCTGTCCTGGCAGGACACCGACCAGGCCTCCCCCGGAAATAATCAGGTCGTTGATCCCATCGGCGTTGGCGTCTGCCACCGCGGCAAAGACAGGTCCATACTGCCCGAACTCCGTGCCCGGCGAGAAGGTAACGTTGGCCAGGGGTGAATCAAGGTCGGTCTCCTGCAACGTCGCCAGCGAGGTGCCGCTGAAGATCGCAATTCCCTTGGGATTGACCAAAAGACCAGTCGGACAGGTATTCTTGTTATTGTTGAGCGCTACCAGATCGAGGTAGCGGCCTCCGGTAAGCGAGCCTGCGGTCACAAATCCGGGGTTCCAGTTCGACTGGCTGGAGGTCACCGGGACGGCCGATGCGAAGGAACCATCCCCTACTCCGGGAAAGACCAGCACGTTGCCATTGGTAAGCGTGTACTGATAGCTGCTGTTGTAGCCGCATGTGGCGCCGACGCCCACCAACAGGTCCAGATTTCCATCCTGATTGATATCAATCAATGCCATCGAAGAGATAGCGCCGGCTCCGGTGCCCGTCGTGTACTGGTGACTTGCGGTCCAGCCCGAGCTGGAGCCGGCAAAGACCGTGATTCCGCCCGAACTGTCTCCCACGATCACGCCTGGGTACCCCGATGTGTCAATCGTGCCGGCGACGATTGCCAGCGGATATGAGGATGACGAGAGGCTGCCGCCAGTAAATGTCTGCTGTGCTGCAAAGGTCCCATCGCCATTGCCTTGGAGGAAGCTGAGGTTGCCGTCCAGCCGATTGGCCACAAACGCGCTGACATGTCCGTTAACCGGGGCAAGCGCGATTCCGATGGGCTGGTTGCCAACGGCAAAGTCTCCCTGGTAGGTGAATCCGCCGTTTGTGTCACTACTGAAGGACGAGATGGTGTTTGTATTTACATAGGTCGATGGGTTGATTCCATTCACCGTTACGAGGTCGCCGATGCCGTCGCCATTGAGGTCCGCCGTTGCCAGACCCACTGGAAAATCCGCCGTTGGCTGGCTGCTTACGGTTTGTGGCAGAGCCGTGTAGGTGGGAGGATGCGGGAACGAGCCGTCGCCCTGGTTCAGCAGCGTTGTGATTCCCTGGTTCTGCTCCATCAGAATGAGGTCAGGATGGCCGTCGCCATTGGCATCACCGATGACCAGTTGCGAGCCGTACACGCCGGGACCTGTCCTGAACTCCGCTGAGAAACTGCCCGTCGAGTTGCCATACAGCGGAATGATGTTCTGTACGCCGGAAAATGCGCCGCCCCCGAGCAGGACGATGTCGGTATAGCCATCGCCATTCAGGTCGGCGGTGGCCAGTTGCACCGGAGAATATGGGGTCCAGTTCTCCGAGTACGGGGTCTGGAAGGTGCCGTTTGAGCTGCCGATCCAGACATAGAGCGAGCCGTTGGCGAGGCCGGCAAAACCAGTGTTGCCGTTCAGCACAAAAGAGACGACTCCACCCAGCACTCCCGCGCCGGATGGCATGTTCAGGTTGAAGGTTACTGGTGCAGCGTAACTGCCGCTCGCATAGCTTGAGATGCGCGCCGTGCCATCAATGCCGATCAACAGAATCGTCGGCGTGCCGGCAATATTCAGATAGTCTGCCTCTGAGACTTGCCAGGCGGAGTTACTAAGGATGGTCTGCGCAGTGAAGCTGCCGCTGCCGTTGTTGGTCAGAACCGAGACCGTTGAGAGGGTCTCTTTCAACGTGCTCGAGTAAGTAAGTGAGGTGGTAAGCAGGTTCAGCGTGCCATTTGGGTTGGGAAAGACTTGCAGTGTATACCCCACCTGGTTCAGCGCCACCGGATTGCCGAAGGTGCCATCGCCATTGCCGGGAATCAGAAACAGATTGCTTTGATCGTCGCTTGCCACAAGGTCAACCTTGCCGACGCCCGTCAATGGGCCGGCAAGAATCGTGCTTAGTCCGTCCTTGATGCTGGAGCCGGCAAAAGTGTAGCTTGCCGTTGCCGTGAAAGTGCCATCGCCGTTTCCGGTGAAGATCGTGAGCATCGCTCCGCCGCCGCCGGTAGAGTTGGTGACCGCAAGATCGAAGACGCTGCCGCCGCCATTGCCGAAGTATCCACCCGCGATGTTGCCCGCCAGCACTGAAGTGCTGGGATAGACCGAGCCCGCCGCATAGGCCGTCCCCGGGGGATAAACCTGCGCATGCGAAGCCCCGAGCGCGGCACAGAGGATCAGCACGCAAAGGCAGCTATACAGCCGAACCCGGCAATTTCTCGTCGTCTGCATACGGCAATCTCCCTTCTGTTGAGCGCTGCAATGATCGTTCAGGGCTGCCTGGGAACGACGGAGGGCTTGGCTGCCTGTGCGCTGGGGGAGGCGCCTTTCGCACCCCGTGCCGAGGAACTCGTAGCCGGGGGACTACTGAAACTGAGCGTGACAGAGACGTTTAGAACCTGGGTATTCTGAATTGGTATCGGTGTGGGAAGCGTGTACGACGTGAGATCAAGAATTGTCGCGGTGAGTTGTTGGGCGCCAGCCGTTTGAGTGCTTGAGAGATGGCAGCCATTGACACTGAGTGAGGAGGTATCGTTCAGGCATACCGTGATATAAGTCTGCACCGAGGTGATTGTGGTGCCGTTGTCGAGCGGCGAATTTGCGGTCAGCGTTCCCGACAGAGTGATTTGACCCGTCGCGGATACCGGGCTTACCGTCAGAGTATTCACACAGAAAACAGGGGCGAAGGTCGTCGCCACCTGGTAGACGTAGTAGTAGCAGTTGTTGTAGGCAGAGGATGTCGGGCCGGCAATCAAGCATCCGCCTGATTCGCAGGGCCCATCGGAAACAATGGTGGGGAAGTAATAGGCGAAGACTCCAGCCGAGATATTTGGGAATGTGGTATAGACAGAACTGCTCGGCCCCAGGTTAATACCGATCGCAGGCAGGTCAAACCCCTCAGTTCCAATACTCCGTAAGCCACTTGGACTGGTAAAGGGCAATGACTGCCCAAACAACAAGCTGGGCAGGTACATATCTACGGCGTTTGTCGTCAGAGCGTTCTCAAACTCCACATGCTTTGCCAGCGAGCCGTCCTGGTTGCGGATGTCGAGCTTCCAATATCCGCTGACCTGGATTCCTTGGCGCTGCGCGCTCTCCTGCGCTGCGCCAGACGCCTTGGACGCGGAAGCCGGCGCAGCATTGGCCACCTGGGCGGGTGAATTGCCCACTGCCGTTTGACCGTGCATAGAGGTTGTAACAGCGATCAGGACAGAAAGGGCAAGCACCTGCCACTTAACTCTGCCAACAAAGGGACGGCTGCTCAAAGTGGTGTTCATGTGCCTCCAATGCGCGCTGTTGTGAATCAGGGGGGACTGCAACTCTGGAGGGAGGCTATGGTTGAATTCCCGGAAGGTCAATGAACGGAATCCAATTTCTAGATGAACTTTATCTGTACAGCTAAAGTCCACATTCTTCTACTGGTTCATGCCACTTTCACCCGCAAGAACAGGGCCATTGTGCTATCGTTCCATGCAACGATGGGGGGTGGTGTAGTGTGCCCCGTCTATTTTTCTCCTCTTAGGCTGCCATGGGAACTGCACCGCTCATCCGGGCTTGCCGTTTTGGACCCTATGAGCTGAACCTGCGTACCGGCGATTTGCGCAAGAACGGCCGACATATCCGGTTGCAGGAAAAAACCCGAAATCTTCTCATTGCACTGGTGGAACAGCCGGGCGAGATTGTTACGCGCGCGGAGTTGCGCGAGCGCCTTTGGCCTCAGGATACCTTCGTTGATTTTGAAGATGGCCTGAATACCGCTATGCGCAAACTGCGAGAGAGCCTCAGCGATACCTACCAATCACCCCGGTTCATTGAGACACTTCGCGGACGTGGCTATCGCTTCATCGCAACGGTCGAACTGATCCCCGCAGGAGAAGACGCCGCCCCCGATGGCAACGGAAATGATTTACCTGCGCTCTCCACCAGTCCAGTCGGAGGCGGCGAAACCGATAAGACCGGATCGCACGCGCTCCACTGGCGAACGACCATCATCACGATTCTAGCGACGAGCGCCGTTCTAGCCATGTTGGCTTTCTTTGCAGTTCGATGGCGGACTTCACGCCCACAGAGAGTTTCCATTGCCGTACTGCCGTTGGCGAACATGACGGGCGATGCTTCTCGTAATTACCTGTCGAATGGAATCACCGAAGAGTTAATCGTCCGCCTGGGACAGATGGGACCCGACCGCCTGCGCGTGATCGCACCGACCTCGGCCAAGACTTACGGTGGCACCAGTAAGAACGTCGCGGAGATCGGCCGCGAGTTGGATGTGCAGTACGTGATCGAGGGCAGCCTTCAGCAGCAGGGTGCGGTCATTCGCGTGGTGACACAGCTGGTGCGGACCAATGACGGCGCACGTCTTTGGGCGAACAGCTATGACGGCGACCTGGGCAACCTGTTCGAGCTGGAGAACAATGTTGCGGACTCAGTTGCTCACGCACTCACCTTGAAAGAGCCGTCGCTGCCCTCGCCCGGTTATATGCCTGCGCAGGTTGAGGCACATGATGCCTATCTGCAAGGCCTCTATTCTCTTTCGGAACGCTCAAGGAGCGGATTTGCCAAAGCTCTGAATAGTTTTGGCCGGGCGGTTGCGATCGATCCCAAATATGCTGCGGCTTATGCCGAGCTTGCAGTCACCTATGACCTGATGGGCCAGTACAACTGGATGAGTTCGGAGAACGCTCGAAACCTGGGATATGCGGCCGCCGAGCAAGCTCTCTCGCTGGATCCTGAACAGGCGGAGGCCCATGCCTCCCTCGGATTTTCCCTGTGGTTTTACAGGTGGGATGGCGCGGCTGCGGAACAGGAGTTTCGCAAGGCCATCGCGCTTTCCCCGCAAAATGTGGACGCGCATCACTGGTATGCGCAGCTGCTGATGACAGACGGGCGATTTGACGAAGCCGAGACACAAATGCAAGCTGCGTTGAGATTGGACCCTCGATCTCCGATCCTGCGAACTAACCTGGGATGGCTGTTTTACTTTGAGGGACGCAATGCGCAGGCGATTCAGGAACTGCAGGATGTCATTCGGACGAATCCGGACTTTGTCACGGCACACTACAAGTTATGGTACGCGTACTCGGTTGCCGGCGACGAGGGACGCGCCTGGCCCGAATTCTATTGGGTATACCGTTGGAGCTCAACTTCCGCTCTTAAAGAACAGATTGCCAAGGCCCATCAAAAGGATGGCATCGCCTCTGCCATGAAGGTGTTTGTCGCTGCCAGTAACTCCGACACCGAGGGCAGCACAGTGGATGGCGCCCGCTGCATGATGTTTGCGCATGACGATGCTGCTGCGCTCCAGCTTCTGGAACGCGCCCTCGATGCGCATGAAGGCTGGCTGATCTTCGCTTCGTTAGATCCTGCGTTTTCGAAGCTCCGGAAAGATGCTCGGTTCAAGAGCATAATGAGTTCTGTAAACGGGGAGAGGCTAGCCCAGCACCGTTGAACCATGCAGCAAACGGCATTATCGCTTACCGTTCTTCCACTCCTCGTACGAGATACGCGGGATTGTAATGAAAGCATCTCGCGTGCGCACGTAGTTTCCAAGCCCGTTCATGCGACCGATGGCATGCAGCTCATCCGCCAAGATGTAGGGTCCGGCCGGATCGACGTAGCGGTCCTCCACATAAACGGCGACCACTCTCCCCAGGATGATGCGCGAATTCCCGATCTCCATGGTGGCATGTTCCCGGCACTCAAGTGCGGCATGCGCCTCGGCCAATCGCGGTGGCTTCACCTTTTGCGAGGGTACTGTGGTGAACCCGGCAAGTTCCACCTCGCTCATTTCTCGCGGGAAGTCCGTCGCGCAAAGATTCATCTTCCCGGCAATATCTTCCGTGACGACGTTCACCACAAACTCATGGGTCCGCCTGATGTTCCGCGCCGTGTCTTTGGGTATAAACGGCTGGTTTGGCCGATTGCTCACACCCACGCCGATGATGGGAGGATCTGTGCACAGGTAGTTGTATGCGCTGAAGGGGGCGGCATTGAGCACGCCATTCTCATCCACACTGGTGATCAGCGCAATCGGCCGTGGCGCCACCAGACCGACCAGAAGCTTGTAAGCGTGGCTGACGGGAAGTTGGTCGAGATCAAAATTCACGGTAGTAGACTCCCTTTGACACTTGCAGTTGCAGACGACCGCACTTCTCCGCGGCAGCAAGAAACGGTTCTTGTGTTCGTTTCAGTTCCTCGACAGCAAGGAAGATGCTTTCACAATTTCAGTTTGTTCCAGTCAGCGAGCAGTTGCAAGCCGCTCGTCCTCGAAGCCTGACCTCGAAAACCCCTACCGCGATGCCGACTTGTCATAAAAGATTCACGTGCTGGGCTGCCAACGTGTAGAGGCGGCATAGAGGCAGGAGCGGACGACCCGCCCGCGTTCTATATGCTGCCCGACTTCATACCTTCAAGCACGATCTGAAAATTCTCTTCAGTTCTTTCCTGAGCCTTCTGCTGCCTCGGCTTCGTGCCTCATGGCTGGGACCTGATCTATGAGGTTCATCGTGGAGGCGGCTTTGTCGGCTCACTTGAAGCATTCGGCGATGCATTCATGGGGCTATGCCGGCACGCATGGCTTTTGTAAGGGGAATTGTGCGCTGGTGGTTTGCGATATTTGTCTCGTGACAAATCAGCACGCTTATGGAAATATGCTACGTTCTTCCAATCGTAGATCCCTCCGAGGTTTCTTTATGCCGTGGTACCACAGTTACTCCGCGGTCGGAGGCAGCCTGATTTTGACTGCCTTGGTAGTCTCCATTCCGATTGTTTTCCTCTTCTGGGCGTTGGCATTTAAGCGGATGAAGGGGCATGTAGCCGGGTTGCTTACCCTGCTCCTGACGCTTGTTGTAACCATTGCCGCCTACCGCATGCCGGTGAGCGCAGCACTTTCCGCTGCCGTGCTCGGCATGGTCAACGGACTATTTCCGATTGGGTGGATCATCCTCACGGCCGTCTTTTTTTATAACCTGACGGTGGAGGCCGGACAGTTCGAGATCATCAAGAGTTCGATTTCCACCATCACGCCAGATCGCCGATTGCAGGCGTTGCTGATAGCCTTTTGTTTCTCAGCTTTCATGGAAGGCGTCTCCGGGCAGGGCGCCCCGGTGGCGGTATGCGCCGCCATGCTGATCGGCATGGGATTCCCTCCGCTGCTGGCGGCCATCGTCTGCCTTGTGGCCAACACTCCGCCTGTGCCTTTTGGACCGGTGGGAGTGCCCACGCAGATGATGATCTCAGTCACCAAGATCAACGACGGTGTCATGACCCGCGCCATTGGCCAGGATATGTGCATCATCGCCATCATCATTCCGGTCTTCATGCTGGTGGTGCTATCCGGTTGGAAAAAGGCCATGGAGGTGCTGCCTGCCGCACTTGTGGCTGGCATCAGTTATTCAATCACCTGCTATTTTGTGACCCGCTACATCGGCGTGGAGCTGCCGGCCATTCTCTCTTCGTTCGCTTCCATCGTCTGCCTCATTCTCTTCCTGCGCGTCTGGAAGCCAGCAACAATCTGGCGCTTTGACACCGACGCATCCGTAGCCGAGGAGGCAAGGTCCGTGCATACCAGGGGACAGATCATCAAAGCATGGTCGCCCTTTGTTGCGCTGATGTGCATCATGGGAATCTGGGGAGTGCCCGTGTTCAAGGCTCACATCCTGAACACACTGCATTGGTTTGTCGCCATCCCTTCGTGGCCGTGGCTGGATGGAGTCGTCTATCGCTCGGCGCCGATTGTGGCGAAGCCGGTCAAGTATGCGGCCAGTTACCGCTGGGAGTATTTCACGGCCGCTGGCACCGCAATGTTGATCTCGTCGCTGGTGGCCATGGCGATCCTGCGCATTTCTCCCATGCGTGGTGCGCGAGTTATGGGGCGGACGTTCAAGCAGCTTTCCTTCGCACTGGTCACGCTGGCCTCCGTGCTGGGTATCGCCTACCTCGCCAACTACTCCGGCATGTCCTACACTCTGGGGCTGGCGTTTGCGCAATATACCGGGCGTGCATTCCCGGCGTTCTCGCCTGTCATCGGATGGCTGGGTGTCTTTCTGACGGGATCGGTCACGTCATCCGCGGCGCTATTTGGGAAGCTCCAACAGGTCACGGCAGTCGCAATTCACGTCAATCCCGTTCTCACTACGTCTGCGAATCTGTTCGGCGGAGTTATGGGAAAACTGATCTCTCCGCAGTCGATTGCGGTGGCATGCGCCGCGACAGGCCTGGTCGGCCGCGAGACGGATATCTTCCGCATCACTCTGCGTTATTCGGTCATCCTGCTGCTCTTCGTGATCGCGCTCGTACTGTTGCAGGCATTTGTCTTCCCCGGCATGGTGCCGACGGATGTAATTTCCATGACGCAACCTGGCTAGCGCGTTATAAGCATCATTCCGTTGACAGGTGCGGTATCGTGCCGCGCAGAAAACATGTTGACAGATCTAACGGCGAACTCTGTTGAAGGTGTTCATCGAATGGTGAACGGCGTGGCCATCCCCGACGAACTATGAATAGACTTTCTGAGCTGTTTGTTCTACCCGACTTATTCGCGCTTGCTGTTGCTAAAACACAAACCGCGAATCGCCTTAGCTAAACATGTCAAAGTGCTGCTGCACTGAGCAGATTGATACATTCCCCGAAACAGTGTGTGGGTAGACTCTCCTTGTGGCGCAGCAAAAGCCAGGAGAGCACTACCATGACTACAACGGCCTCCCCACCTAGCCAGTTCTCCGTCCGGCAGATGACGCTGGCCGACATTCCTGCGGTCATCGAGTTGCGACTTCACGCGTTCCCGGGCAAGCCGGCATGGGCCGCCGAGCAATTGGAACATCACATCAGCCTCTTCCCGGAGGGTCAGCTTGTGGTATCCGATTCAAACGGGCGGATCCTTGGTTCGGCCAGTTCACTGATCATTGACTGGGACGATTACGCCGAGTCCGCCAACTGGTCGGCGATCACCGGGAACGGTTCATTCGATACCCACAATCCCATCGGCTTGACCTTGTATGGCGCTGAAATCGGCGTGGACGCCACAGCCCGCCATCAGGGTATCGGCACCCTTCTTTACGAGGCGCGCAAGGATCTGATTCGTGTTCGTGAACTGAAGCGGCTTCTCACGGGTGGCCGAATTGCCGGCTACGATGAAGTTGCCGAAGAGCTGACACCGAAGGAATACGTGGCCGAGGTCGTCGCCGGTAAGCGATGGGACCCGGCGCTCTCCTTCCAGCTTGAGAATGGGCTCGTCGTCCTGGATGTGGTCCCGGAATATATGAATGATGTGGAATCTCGGGGATATGCCACAGTGCTCGAGTGGCTAAACCCGGAATACACATCCTCAGTCAGCTTGCAGGCGAGTCTGCAACATGCGGCGCTGGAACAGGCTGCCGTCGAGGCGATGCGGGGCACCCCGCGTCCGCGACGGGTTCGCATCGCGTCCGTCCAGTACCTGCTCCGGCCCATTGCGCGCTTTGAGGATTTTGCCAGTCAGGTTGAGTTTTTCGTTCGCAGCGCGAAGGAATACCGCGCCCACTTCGTTTTGTTTCCCGAGTTCTTCACCATGCAGTTGCTCAGCTACATCAATGAGCCCGCACCGGCACTTGCAGTGCGACGCCTGGCCCAGTTGGCGCCTGCCTACGAGGCGCTGTTCATCCGGTTGGCCAAGGAAACAGGGATTTACATCATCGGCGGAACGCACCCCGTCTTCCAGAGAGGCAAGATCTTCAACGCCGCTCATCTTTTTACCCCAAGCGGCCGCGTCTTCCGGCAGAAGAAAGTTCACTTGACCGCGACCGAGAGCGGCCCTTACCAGCTCAGCCGCGGCCACAGCCTTAACCTCTTCCACACAGACTTTGGCAACATCGCCATTCTTATTTGCTATGACGTCGAGTTTCCCGAGTTGGCGAGGGTGCTGGCCGAGGCCGGCGCCGAGATTCTCTTCGTGCCCTCCTGCACCGACGGACGGGAAGGCTTCTGCCGTGTCCGATATTGCGCTCAGGCCCGCGCGATTGAAAACCAGATATACGTTGCGATGACTGGGACCGTGGGCAATCTTCCTTTCGTGCCCTACATGGCTGCAAATTACGGCCAAGCTGCCATTCTTACGCCCTCGGATTACTACTTCGCGAGGGACGGAATCGCCGCCGAAGGCACCATCAACCAGGAGCAGATTATCGTCGCCGACGTTGACCTCGATCTATTGGACGAGCAGCGCGTCAACGGCAGCGTCATCCCCCTGCAGGACCTGATAAAGGACGCGTACGACAACGTCGTCCACTTCTCCGACTATAAGGTTCGCCAACCCGTGGAGGCGAAAGCCGCCCAGGGACCCGCGAAACCTGTAGTGCGCCTCTAAGATTCCCCCGCCAATTCTCGAGAGCCCGCAAGATTGGTATCGGGTTCATCGTGAGCGTTCTCAATATCTTCATCTGGGTCGTGATCGGAGGCCTGTGGTGGAAGGCCATAGGCTTGTGGTAGCAGCCTGACCTTCCACCGCCTATGCATTCTCCACTGCGTCGGCGATCGCTTTGCCAAGCTTCTCGGTTGTGCCATTGCCGCCGATGTCAGGCGTGAGTGGCGCAACCTCGGGGCCGGACTCCAGCGTATTCTCAATGGCCTTCACTATGGCTGCCGCTGCTTCCGGATGGCCCAGATGTTCCAGCATCATTGCGCCGCACCAGATCTGTCCTATGGGATTCGCCAATCCTTTGCCTGCAATATCCGGCGCTGAGCCATGAACCGGCTCAAAGAGGCTGGGATACTTCCGCTCCGGATTAATGTTCGCTGAGGGCGCGATTCCGATGGTGCCCGTGCAGGCTGGTCCAAGGTCGGAGAGGATGTCGCCAAACAGATTGCTGGCAACCACTACATCGAACCAATCCGGATGTTGCACGAAGTTCGCCGTCAGGATGTCAATGTGGTATTTATCCACGCGCACATCGGGAAAATGCTCGGCCATCTTTACGACGCGCTCATCCCAGAAAGGCATCGTGATGGAAATTCCATTGGACTTGGTGGCCGAGGTCAGATGCCGCTTGGGCCGCTTCTGCGCCAGTTCAAAGGCAAATTTCAGCACGCGATCCACGCCCGTGCGCGTCATTACCGTTTCCTGTATCACCACTTCGCGGTCGGTGCCTTCAAAGATGCGGCCGCCGATGCTCGAATACTCGCCTTCGGTATTTTCCCGCACCACGTAGAAGTCAATGTCGCCCGGCATCCGGTTGGCGAGAGGACACTTAATGCCTGGCATCAGCCGCACTGGGCGCAGGTTCAAGTATTGATCGAACCTGCGCCGAAACTGCAGCAACGAGCCCCACAGTGAGACATGGTCGGGCACGGTGGCCGGCCAGCCGACGGCTCCAAAGAAGATGGCATCAAAGCCGGCCAGCACTTCAAACCAGTTGTCCGGCAGCATCTTGCCATGCTCCATGTAGTAATCGCAGCTGCCGAAATCGAACCACTCCCATTGCAAATCAATGGAGAATCTGCGGGCGATGGCATTCAGTACTCGGATCCCTTCCGGTACAGTTTCCTTGCCAATTCCATCTCCGGGAATGACGGCAATACGATGAGAGCTCATCTCGCCTCCTGAACACCAACTTTGCATTCTAGTCCATTCGCTGGAGTTCCACGTTTGTGCCCAGGAGTAGATCTCTACGATAGCGATGCCGCGGCAAATCAAACGTGGATGCCCTGATTTTGGATGGCAAGATGATCGGCGCAATCGAGTGACGTGGGCGTGAGGCGCAAGCATGGGAGTGGAGATTTCCCAAAGCTGTGACAACTCTGGGCACCCGCCGATTCCCGTGCTTATGGTGCGGGGCGACGCCACTCGGCGACTTGCTGGGGCTTGCCCCACGCGCTGTACATGCGCGCAATCCGCTCTCGCGTGGTGGGCAGCTTTTGCCGCTCCAAGGCCGAGACGGTGCGAGCCAGCGCCTCCATTCCCTTGTAGCCCAGCAACGGTTCGGGCTCCGCGGATGGGAACTCGGACTTGGCGGCCAGCGCGGCGGCCAGAAGCGTGTGCACCCAGTGCAGGCTGTAGCTGGGAGAGTTCTTCTGGAGCTGCTCCAGCGCTTCGTGAAGGAAGGGCAATGCATCAGCGGAGCGGCCTTGCTCCGCGCCGGCAAGGCCTGTTGCCCGCACTACCTCAATGGGCGTGAACCCATGATTAGGATGTCCACCAGCCGCCTGGCACTCTGCTGCCAGCCGGGGCCGGAGGCGATATGGGAGACGCCGATCAGCGCGCGTAGCAGGTCGAAGGGCTCAAGATCGCTGCGGATGTCGCCGCTTTGGATTGCCCGTTGCGCCAGCGCATCAATGGCACCCTGAACCAACCCGCGCGACCCCTCAATCAGCTTGCCCGGGCCTCCAGCGACACTATTCAGGGCGGGAGCGATGATCTGCTTGGCCGCGATGTGGTCCACGAACAACAGCATCCACGCCCGCAGCGCTTCAATCGGAGGCATCGTCCGGGTGAAGTTGCGCTCCGCCTCCGCCAGCTTCTCCACTTCGCTCCGGTATACGGCTTCGATCAGGCCGTCCCGGGTGGAAAAGTGACGATACAGGGTCCCGGCTCCCACGCCCGCGCGTTTGGCAATATCGTCCAGGCTGGCGTCGGCGCCAAGGCGGGTAAACGCCTCCTTCGCCGACTCCAAAATGCGCTCGCGGTTACGCTGGGCGTCTGAGCGCGGCTTACGCTGGGCGGATTGTGACTTTTTTGTGGCCATAAAAAATAACTTGCAACCGGAGACATTCTCCGGTTATCTATTGTTTTGGAGACAGTCTCCGTTTTATTCGAAGCGGCCGTAGTTCGTCAATGCCGGATGAAGATGAGCAGCGACCAAAGCACCAGGGAGGAATGGAATGCTCCACGAAATAAGTCAGGCCGGCAGCTTCACACTGCCCGGCACCTCACTCACGGTGAACCGCATGGGCTATGGAGCCATGCAACTGGCGGGGAGAGATGGCAACAAGCTGGTTTGGGGACCGCCGAAGGATGTTGATGAGGCAATCGCCGTTTTGCAGGAGGCCGTGGCCAGCGGCGTGAACCATATAGACACCGCAGATTTCTACGGCCCGCACGTCACCAATCAGGTTATCCGGAAGGCGCTCTCGCCTTACATCGAGGACCTGGTCCTGGTGACCAAGGTGAGCGCGCGGCGAGGCGAAGATGGATCGTGGATTCCAGCTTTCTCACCGGAAGAGCTGACCGGAGCGGTACACGACAACCTCCGCAACCTTGGCCTGGACGTGCTTGATGTGGTCAACCTGCGCGTAATGTTCGATGTCCACCAGCCGGCGGAAGGCTCCATCGAAGCGCCGCTCACGGTTCTGGCCGGGCTGCAGCAACAGGGCTTGATACGCCACATCGGGCTGAGCAACGTGACAGCCGCACAGGTCGCGGAAGCGCGGCGGATCGCACCGATCGTCTGTGTGCAGAACCAATACAACCTGGCACACCGGGCCGACGATGCACTGATCGCGGAGCTTGCCGTTGCGGGCATTGCCTATGTGCCGTTCTTTCCGCTCGGCGGCTTCACTCCGCTGCAGTCGGATGGGTTGTCCGCCGTCGCATTGCGCCTGAATGCCACGCCGATGCAGGTGGCACTGGCATGGCTGCTGCAACGCTCGCCAAACATCCTGGTGATTCCCGGAACATCTTCTCGCAAGCATCTTCGCGAGAATCTGAAGGCGGCGACGCTGCAACTTCCTGACGACATGCTTGCCGAACTCGACGCAATGTCCGGAACAGACGCCGTAGTCGCCCATCGTCCGGCATGAGCCGGATCGTTTTGGCCGACGGTCGAACATCCACAGAAGAGGAGTAAACGTATGCGTGTATTTGTCACAGGAGCAACAGGTTTCATCGGTTCGGCCGTCGTCCGAGAGCTGCTCGGCGCGGGCCACAGCGTGCTGGGTCTTGCTCGCAGCGATGCCGGCGCAAAGTCACTTACGGCCTTAGGCGCACAAGTTCACCAGGGTGATCTGAAAGATCTGGAAAGCCTGCGTACAGGAGCTGCGGCGGCGGATGCGGTCATTCATTGCGCCTTCATTCACGACTTCTCGAACTTCAAGGAAAACTGTGAGATTGATGGGCGCGCCATCGAGGCGCTTGGCGACGCGCTCGCCGGTTCCGGCCGCACCTTGATTGTCTCCACCGGAACAGGCGCGCTTTCTCCGGGCCGCCTTGCAACGGAAGACATGGAGGCCCCTCTACACCCGGCGATGCCTCGCGTCTCCGAACAAACAGGCCTGGCGCAACTCTCGCGCGGAGTGAACGTGTCGGTGGTACGACTTCCACAGGTACATGACACAGTGAAGCAGGGCCTAGTCACGTATGCCATCCAGATGGCCCGCGAAAAGGGCGTCTCGGCCTACATCGGCGATGGGCACAATCGCTGGCCGGCGGCACACGTGGACTCTGTGGCCCAGCTCTACAGGCTGGCGTTGGAGAAGCACGAAGCAGGCAGCAAGTATCACGCGGTCGCGGAGGAGGGAGTCTCCGTGAGGGAGATAGCTGAGGTCACTGGCCGAGGCTTGAAGGTGCCCGTGGTCAGCCTCACTCCGGAGGCGGCGCAAGCTCACTTTGGCTGGCTTGCCATGTTCGCTGGTTTGGATATGCCGGCTTCAAGCGCACAAACCCGGCAAAAGCTGGGATGGAATCCAGCCGGGCCGGGGCTCATTGAAGACTTGAACAACATGCGCTACTTCTGAAGATGAACCAGTCTGCTTGACCGGCGGCGCCCATCAGACGCCGCCGGAGCAGACTTCTCCGGCAACCCTTCTCCGGCAACCCAATGAGATGCGCAGGAGCGTTACGGGATGCGGGTGACGGTGCGTATCTGGAACGTAGAGATGTTCACCAGAACGTAGCTGCCATCAATCATGCGCCACTCGTAACCCCGTGGCGGGGCGTGCAGATGATGTTGGCGGTAGTCCACTACCTCGGCGCGATCCCAGTCTTCGTGCCGGATGGGCGCACCTTTCCTCCACTCTCTGTGTTCGACGTACGCGTGGTTGTCACGATGCTCCTGGGCAAGGGCACTGCCCATGAGCCCCGTGGAGAGGACCGCGAGCGCTACTACCGTATGCAGTTTTTTCATTGGAAACTCCTTCGTGACTTTGGATGCCACAAAGTAAATCACGTTCTTGATGCCCTGGTTGGACGCCTGATTGCTTTTTCGTTACCACTTACGTGCCACCCAACGCGCTCGCCGCGCAGAGCGCATTTGCGCCTCCACGATTGTGTTCTTTATCCCAATTCGCAATACGGAGTTTTGTCAGAATTTAGCAGCCATCGCGAGCAATCAGAAAGACCCAAACAACCGCAGATGTTTGCAAGTAAATGTAATTACACTCCGATCAACACCCCACTGCCCATCAATGTTTTGTGCCAGCCTGCTCCAGCGCCGCGTAGGCATCCTTGACCCACTGCGCAGGCTCGGTATCGTCCTTGTAGTCAATGGGAATGCCCAGCGCGGGCTGCCAGCGCATCAGCCATGAGAGGCCATCCGAGCCGACAAAGCGGTCCTCGGTCTGGTAGGCGGGATCGGCAAGCGCCTCCGGCATGGAGACGAAGCGATAGCCGTTACGCTCAAAGAGGGTAAGCAGTTCGTCAAGCGCATCGGCGTTCATCTGATTGACATGCAGGTCGGCGATCTGTGGAATCTGACGCTGAAAATCCATCTGGGAAAGTTTTTCGATGAAGTCAATATTGCGCTGGCTCTCGGCCATGTACTCCTTCATCAGCCGATCGGCCATGGCCGCATCCTTCCGCGCCAGGGCATCGTCGTAAACTTCGGCGTACATCCAGTCGGCGTTCTGAAAGGTCATCGGCGCCGGAAGATAGCCATGGGCGGCGAGAAAGCTCAGAAAGCCAAGCTTCTTCTCCGCCGTGTCGCCGGTGTCGTGGTAAGGATAGCGGTAATAACGCTGCTTGATGCCACGATAGATGAGCAGTTGGGGGACGATGACATCACCGTGCAGGAAGTCGTCCTCGTAAGCCGACAGGGTGACAGCGGAAAACGCCGGATGGCTGTAACTGTGGTTCCCCAGCAGATGTCCGTCGCGCAGCCAATCCTCCAGCAGGCTGGAATAGAAATCACGCGCGCTCGGCGTGTTGAGCTTGACCTCGTTGACGAATCCGGTGGCGCGGACGTTGTGCTTCTTGAGCACAGCAAGCGTGGTGGCCGTTATCTGGATGGCCTGCCGACGGAACTCCGGTGCCGGATTCTGCCCGATGTTACTGACCGGAAGGTCATCGAAGGTGAAAGCGATTGTCTTGCTGGGGCTCTGCGCCCGGACCGGGAGCGATACCACCAGCAGCAGCAAACATATGAAATAGCTCAAGCAGCGCATCCACCTAATCTAGAGGAGCCTGCCGCCATTGGCAATGAATTTGGCGCGAGACGGGTCTTCAGGAAGCGCGGATAGCCGGCTCGTCAATGCAAGTGACGTCACGTTGCGGCCATGGCACAACGTGAATCCTGATGTGTTGCAGCGACCAAGCTAGGGAATGTAATAGAACGGGTTCGGCAATTTCACGGAGACCTCGGCCTGTGGACTTCCCGCCAAATCGCTGTGTTGATCGCCTACGTTGAGGATGATGCGGTAACCCGCGTCAACAATCTTCTTGCGTTCGCCGGACTTGTACTCAGCGGTAGACTGACCGGCCGGGTGGGGGCCGCGGAATGCCGCACCCGCCCAATCGTGATATCCAGCCGCTTGCAGATTTTCCAACGTGACGGCCTCCTGTTGCTGGCTGCGACCTGTAATAAAGAAGACGGCAACGTTGTGCTGGCGTGCCGCGTTGAACAGGCGCAGGGTCCCGGCGATGGCCGTGGCCTGTTTCTTCTCCACCCACGCGTTCCAGTCGCCTGCAATGTATCCGAAATCGTCGTGTGCCATCTCGTCCCAGTTGGAGAGAGCGGTCTCATCAATGTCCAGGACCAGTGCCAACTTTTCGCCCGCCTTGGCATGGGCCGCTCGCCGCACCAGGTATTCGATTGCCAATCGGCTCTGGCGAGCCACGTCTGGCAGGTAACAACCCTGTGGCCGCCGGCAATCGTGATAGGCGATGAGCCGCGTCTTGAGCTGGCTGAGGTTCGGCGCCGGCTCCTGACCGATCAGCATGCGATGCGCGGGTGCGGTCTGCGCCGTAACGCTGAAGGAACACAGCAACAACAGGATGACTGGCACAACTCTTAGAAATCGCTTCATATGAATTCTCCGTACTGAGGCTAGCCAAGAGTGATGATGAACGACCATAACACTCCAGATGCCCATACGACGTCTACTGCCGGCTGGAAGAACCCGTGCGATCTAGCTCCATCATTGCAGGTTTATGCCCATCTCGGCCGCAAGCTGTTTCTGCTCATTCAGCAAGTTCTGCGCCGCCGCTTCTGCCTTTTCCAGCATCGCGGCGCGCTTTGCGCCATCGCCCGCCTGTGCAACTTCCTGGATCGCGGTCTCTACGGCCTTCGTCAGCTCTTCATTTGTTTTGCCGAGTTTCCGAACTAACTTCTTCAGCCCCGTGCGTTGTGCTTCCGTAAAACCCCCAAGAAATTCATGACTCAAAGCTTTGTTCTTTTCGATTGCTACTTTCAGCGCGTTCAGCTGGTCGGCGGAATCATTGGGGTCACCAGCGGCGCGAATCTCATGGAGCCGGCGCTTTATGTCTGCGGCGTTCTGCATCCAGGATAGAAACAGAGCCGTTTGCGGCCTGGTCGCCTGGAGGGCAACTACTTTCTGAAATTCTCTCAGGTCATTGTCGGTGTCGCGAGAAGAATTGCCATTTATCCCACCATTCGTTGCGCGTCCGCCATGCTGTGCAACCGCAAGTTGGGACGCCGCAATGAGCAGAATTGCCGCGATTAAGTTTGTGAATTTGCGCATGGTATGCCTCTTCGCTGAATAGTCTACTTCGTGCCTGTCATCATGTCAGTTGTCTTCCTCTGTGCGAAGTGAATTCCTGATTTCTGGAATGGCGTTGTTCTGGTACGCAAGCCCCAACCACTCTACAGTCTCTCCGCAATGAAATGCGGCGCCCGGGGGACGCCGCATCGGTAGACTCTTCGTTCGTTCTGGTGACTCAGACTTCGCCTACTTCGCTGCGTCGTCCTTCAGCCCGCGATTCTTCAGCATCGGCTCGATGCTGGGATCGTGGCCGGCCCAGTTCGCGTACAGCTTCTGAAGGTCCTCGGTGTAACCACGTGAGAGCACCATCTTGCGGAATCGGTCGCCGTTCGCGCGCGTCAGCCCGCCATGATCCTCAAACCACTGGTAAGCATCGTCATCCAGCATCTCGCTCCACAGGTAGGCGTAGTATCCGGCCGAATAGCCGTTAGCCCAAATATGCAGGAAGTAGCTGGAGCGATAGCGCGGCGGAACATAGGCGATGGCCAACTTCGCCTTCTGCAGTGCGTCGGCCTCAAAGGTGTCGGCATCCGGCAGCCCGGTTGTCGCCGACAGGGTGTGCCAGCGCAGGTCAAGGTCCGCCGCGGCCAGTAATTCCGTCAGCTTGTAGCCCTGGTTGAAGTTCTGCGCCTTCTTCAGCTTGGCGGAAAGCTCGGCGGGCATGGGCTTGCCCGTCTGGTGGTGCCTGGCGTAATGGGCAAACACCGTCGGCTCGCTGGCCCAGTGCTCGTTGAACTGCGATGGGAACTCAACGAAGTCGCGTGGCACCTGCGTCCCGGAGATGCTCGGGTAAGTCACGCTGGAGAAGATGCCGTGCAACCCGTGGCCGAACTCGTGGAACATGGTGGTCACGTCGTCGTAGCTGATCAGCGCGGGCTGCCCCGGCGCGGGCTTGGTGAAGTTGCAGACGTTGAAGACCACCGGCAGGGTGCCCAGCAGCCTCGACTGGCCCACCAAGGAGTCCATCCACGCACCGCCGTTCTTGTTGTCGCGCTTGTAGTAGTCGAAGTACCACAGCGCCAGCGGAGAACCATCGGCGTCCGACACCTCGAAGACGCGCACGTCCGGCTGATAAATCGGCAGGTCGTGGCGCTCCTTGAAGCTGATGCCGTACAGCTTGTGCGCGGCATAGAAGACGCCGTCCTCGAGCACGGTGTTCAACTCGAAGTAGGGCTTCAGTTGCGATTCGTCAATATCGTACTTGGCTTTGCGAACCTGCTCGGAGTAGAACTCCCAGTCCCAGGGCTGAACGGTGAATCCGCCCTTCTGCGCGTCAATCAGGGCTTGGATGTCCTGGGCCTCGCGCGCGGCGTTGGCGGTGGCCGCCGGCGCCAGCGCTTCCACAAAGCGCAGCGCGGCATCAGCCGTCTTGGCCACCTGGTCGGTCAGCATCCAACTGGCAAAGCTCGGATAGCCCAGCAGCGCCGCTTTCTGCGCGCGCAACTGCGCCAGCCGGGTGATGATCGCCCGCGTGTCGCTGTCGTCGCCGTGTTCGGCGCGCTTCCAGCTGGCTTCAAAGACAGCCTGGCGAGTGGCGCGATTCGTCAGTTCCGCCAGCACGGGCTGCTGCGTGGTGTTTTGCATGGCCAGCACCCACCCCTGCTGCTTGCGTCCGCGGGCACCTTCGGCGGCTGCGGCCTTTTCGCTCTCGCTTAGCCCGGCCAGCGCGGCCGGATCAGTGGTGGAATAGGCTCCGGCCTTGGCAGCGGCCAACAGCTTGTTGGTGAAAGACGCTCCCAGCCCCGACTCCTCCTCGTTCAGCTTCTTCAGCTTGACCTTGTCGGCGTCAGAGAGGTTGGCTCCGGCCTTGGTGAACTGCTGGTAGTAGTACTCCACAAGTCGCAGCGACTCAGCGTCCAGTCCCAGCGAGGCGCGCTTCCCGTAAATCGCATTGACGCGCGCAAAGAGCTTCGCGTTCAGGAAGATCGCGTCCGAATGCGCCGCCAGTTTGGGAGCAAGCACCTCCTGCAGATGCTGCAAGTCGGGATCGGTGTTGGCGCCGGTGATCAGGTTGAAGGCACTCATCGCCCGGGTCAGCAACTGGCCGGAGCGTTCCATGGCTACCAGGGTGTTGTCGAAGGTTGGCGCCGCGGGATTATCGGCGATCGCTTCGATCTCCTTGATCTGCTGCTCCATGCCGGCCACGATGGCAGGCTGGTAATCGCCGTCCTTGATCTTGTCAAAGGCTGGAGCGTGGAACGGCAACGTGCTGGCCGCGTAGAAGGGATTGGAGGGACCAAAGGATTCGGGAGTTCCGTTAGGCATACCTTCAGCATGCAACATGCAGGCACCCGCGATCAACATGCCACAGGCGCAGTAAGTGAACATACGCAATACTTTTTTCATCTGGATCGAAATCAGTCGTCGTTGCAAGAGTGCCCCCTTTTGTATCGAGCTCATCCATCGTCCCGGACCAGAGAAGCCCGTTCGATGTGCGACCCTGCATTGTAGCCGAAGGGGAATGTCTTTTGCCTCTCCCCGGGAAAAGCGGCGAAGGTGCTCTCTCCTCATCTTCGGTACACTCAAAGCAGGAGATCCATTCGCGTGTTGCGTTCCCTGATTCTGATGTGCCTTCTCTGGGCTGGCCTGCACTGTTACGTCACCCTGCGGTTGCTCTCGGTCCCATTCATCGCACATCACGTTCCGGCCTGGCTGTTGATCCCCGCGGTGATTCTGCTGGGGGCGAGCTACATTGTCTCGCGGTTGCTGGTGCGCTACGGGGTTCGCGGATTCCCGCGCCTGCTGGAGATCGTCGGTGCCTATTGGGCGGGCGTGTTCTTTCTGCTGTTCTCATCATTTCTCACGCTCGACGTCTGCACCGGCTTTGGCCTGTGGCTCGGTCCGCAACTGCCCGCACTGCGCACGGGCGCGTTTTTCCTCGCGCTGGCGATGGCCCTGGTGGCGCTGGTGCAGGCGCGGCGAGCGCCGGTGGTCACCCACTACGAGGTCGAGCTTGACGGGCTACCCCGCGAAGCCGATGGAACGGTGCTCGTGGTGGCCAGCGACATGCATCTGGGAGCCATGCTAGGCCACGGCTGGGCCGGGGAACGCGCGGCTCAATTCGAGTCACTCCATCCCGATCTCCTGTTGTTGGTGGGCGACATTTTTGAAGGGGATGAAACGGAATACCCCGCCTGGCTGCCCGTACTGCGACGCTTCTGCGCTGCGCATGGCGTGTACGTCGTAACGGGAAATCACGAGTTCTACGCCGGCGGCACAAAGATCATTGATCTCTTTCGCAGCGCCGGCTTTCAAGTGCTGCGCGATGAAAGCGTCGAGCCACTTCCTGGATTGATCCTGACCGGAGTGGATGACGTAGCCTTCCGTGGACGCACGGCGCACGCGGCCATCCTGGAGAAAGTCCTGCGGCAGCGTCCCACGGGCGCCAGCGTCCTGCTTTCACACACGCCGCTGGAGACCGAGCGCGCGGCTGGCGCCGGCGTGGGCCTCATGCTCTGCGGCCATACCCACGAGGGGCAGATCTGGCCTTTCACATATCTTGTGAGGCTCGCCTTCCCAATCACGTCAGGCCGTTATCGCATCCATGACATGACCGCCATCGTCTGCCGGGGCACCGGAACCTGGGGACCGCGCATGCGCCTCTTCAAGCGCAGTGAACTGCTACGGATTACCGTGCGCAGAAAGAGCTAGTGGCCGTTACCTGCGTGGGTTTAGCTCAACCTCTTAAATTGCACATTGGGCGGCCACTAACTCCTTTAGCTTGTGATGGATGGCTTCCGGGGAGAGTTGGTTTGCGTTGACATTCCCTTGGCTGAAGCCTAGGCTTCAGCATGAGCGAGTATCTGCTCCCTCTTTCAGATCTACTGAACTAAGTCAGCTCGTCTGAAGTGCCTCCCTCCTTAGCGCTGACGCTCGATGACCTCCCGGAGGTCCCATGTTTGTCCGCAACGTTTCCATGAATGTGAAGCCCAACTCCATCGAGGAGTTCTCCAAGAGCTTCAATACAGTGATCCTTCCCCTTTTCCGCAAGCAGCCCGGCTTCTGCGAGGCGTTTGCCTATGTCAACGAGAGCGCCACGCACATCACCGGCATCAGCATGTGGGAGAGCAAGGAACAGGCCGACGCCTACCACGCCACCGGATATCCCGAAGTGCTGAAGAGCCTGGCCTCGGTGATTGACGGCACGCCGAAGGTACGCACCTCCAGCGTCATCAACTCGACCATTCAGGCCGCGGTTCCGGCAGCCGTTTAGAAGTCCCCTGCAACCCTGCTCTCTGCTTCCTTGCACAAAAGTATTTGCGGCTACACAGCTCCCGATGCCATCTCTCGTGGAGTAGAAGCTGCATCGAGCGTCGCCGGGGGAGAAGCCGGGCGATCTTGTTTCACACTGGCGCGGCAGTCATTCAGCCCGCCTTGCAGTACGCAGTGACAGGTTTTTCTCCGCGCGTTGCTCGTTCAACATGCAACGCGGAGTTCAGCCCGAGCGGACTGCGGCACGACGAAATATGTCAACGGGTCATGGGTTCGAGCGCATCGAGGGGCGCAGCGAAGACCATGACTGCACGCACCACTCCCCTGCCCTCGATTCAGGAGCCTGCCATGGCCTTTCCAGAATCCGCCCAATCCCGCGGAGCGCTCGCGCGTATCAAATCCCTGCCCCTCAAGTTGGAAGAGAAGATCAACCACGTCCTGCATACGCGGCCCAACACACGGCCCAGCCGCATTGCCGTCGTGGGCAATCATCTTCCCCGGCAGTGCGGCATTGCCACCTTCACCACGGACCTGTGCGACGCCATCTCGGCCGAATACGGCCCGGCGGGACTGCTGGTGGTGCCGGTCACCGATACGGATTCGCACTACAACTACCCTTCTCGCGCCCGCTTCGAACTCATCGAGGGCGATCTGTCGTCCTATCAGGACGCCGCGGATTTCCTGAACTTCAGCAACGCTGACCTGGTCTGCCTGCAACACGAGTATGGAATTTATGGTGGCCCGGCCGGCAGCCACATCCTGCGCCTGCTGCGCGGGCTCAAGATGCCGCTGGTGACGACCCTGCACACGGTGCTGCGCCAGCCCGACGCCAACCAGCGCGCCGTGATGGAGGAAATCGCCGCCCTCTCCGACCGCCTGATCGTGATGAGTCACCAGTCGGCGCGCGATTTGCATGAAGTGTTCAAAGTACCGGAGCACAAAATTGACCTGGTCTTTCACGGCGTACCTGCGCTGCCTTTTAGTGACCCGAACTTCTACAAGGATTCCTCCGGCACCGAGGGCAAGTCGGTACTGCTGACCTTCGGCCTGCTGTCGCCGAATAAAGGCGTGGAGACCGTGATTGAAGCCATGCCGCGGATTCTGGCGAAGCACCCGAACGTGGTCTACCTGATCGCCGGCGCCACGCATCCCCACATCAAGCGTCACGAGGGAGACCGCTACCGCCTGCAGTTGCAGGCCCTGGCGAGAAAGCTCGGCGTGGGCGCCAGCGTCATCTTCCATAACCGCTTTGTGACCCCGGAGGAGATGGTGCAGTTTGTCGGCTCGGCGGACATCTACATCACGCCCTACCGGCATGAGGCGCAGGCCGTCTCTGGAACGCTGGCCTACGCCATGGGCGCGGGCAAGGCCATCATCTCCACCCCCTACTGGCACGCCAAGGAGTTATTGCAGGACGGTCGCGGAGTGCTGGTGCCCTTTGAAGACCCGAAGGCCATTGCAACCGCAGCCATCGAACTGCTGGACAATGAGGCCCTCCGCCACGCCATGCGCAAGCGGGCCTACCTTTTTGCTGGAGACATGGTGTGGAGCAAGGTGGCGCAGGCTTACATGCAGAGCTTCGTGCGGGCCAAGTCCGAACGCGCGCAGAATCCAAAGGTGGTCTTCCCATCGCGCTCCGGCGAGCGCTCGCTGGACAAGCTGCCGGCCATCAACCTGGGACACCTGCTGCGCATCTCTGACGATACGGGGGTCATTCAGCATTCGGTGTTTTCCATTCCGAATTTCAGCGAAGGCTATTCGATTGATGACAACGCGCGGGCGCTCATCAGCATGGTATTGCTCTCGCAACTGGGCGCACCGGCCGCTCCGCAGGGCAACGCATTGGCTTCGCACTGCATGGCATTCCTGTGGCACGCCTATAATCCGGCGACGCAGCGCTTCCGGAACTTCCTCAGCTACGAACGCCACTGGCTGGAGCCGCAGGGTTCCGAGGACAGCCATGGGCGGGCGCTCTGGGCGTTGGGAACCGTGCTTGGCCGTTCCGGGGACCACGGGTTGCGCGGCACCGCAGGCAGACTGATGGAGATGGCGCTGCCGGCGACCTTGGAGTTCACCAGCCCGCGCGCCTGGGCATTCTCACTGCTCGGAATCCAGGAATATCTGGATCACTTCCCCGGCGATCGAGACGCACAGAAGATTAGCGACGTTCTCGCCCAGCGCCTTATGAATGCCTACCTGGCGAATCGCTCTGACTCCTGGCGCTGGTTTGAGAACGTTCTGGCATATGACAACGCGCGACTGCCGCAGGCTCTGTTGCGCTGTGGAGTGCGCAACGCCGATGCCGCCATGACGGCCGCCGCCCTGGAAGCCCTCGACTGGTTGGTCAACGAGCAGTGCAGCGAGGACCACGCGCATTTTGTTCCCATCGGCTCGCAGGGTTTTTACCTCAAGGGTGGAACGAAAGCCCGCTTCGATCAGCAACCGGTGGAAGCCAGCGCGACCGTAGCCGCGTGCCTGGAGGCTTTCCGCGAGACGGGCGATGAGCGTTGGCGCAAGGAAGCATGGATGGCGTTCAACTGGTTCCTGGGTGACAACGATCTCCAAATCGTGCTCTACGACTCCGCCACCGGCGGGTGCATGGATGGCCTGCATCCGGATAGCGGAAACGAAAATCAGGGGGCGGAATCCACGCTCGCATTCCTGATGTCGTTGCTGGAGTTGCGTCTGCTCGAAGAGTCGGAGATTCCCTTGCTGAAGCATGACCCTCGGCAGGCAGCCATGGATTTTGGCGCCACCCGTGAACCCGCATTGACTGCCAACATTGAGAAACAGACGCAGGAGGCTTCTTGAACACCATACCGATCGATGGGCCGCCACGGCCCGCAGCGCAGAACCTGGAGTTGCTCCATCGCCACCCATCCAACCCCATTCTGTCCAGCCGGGACTGGCCTTACCCCGTCAACAGCGTCTTCAACGCCGGCGCAACCCTGCTGGCGGATGGAACGACGCTGCTGCTCTGCCGGGTGGAGGATCGTCGCGGCATCTCGCACCTTACGGCGGCCCGCTCTCCCAACGGCATCAATGGTTGGCAAGTGGATTCCACTCCGACCTTCGCCTCTAATTCGAAAGAGTTTCCCGAGGAGTTGTGGGGCATCGAAGATCCGCGAATCACCTACATTGAGGAACTGAAGCAGTACGCAATTGCCTACACCTCTTACTCACGCGGCGGCCCGGGCGTCTCCCTGGCAATGACCACCGACTTCCGCACCTTCGAGCGCTATGGCGTCATCATGGCCCCCGAGGATAAGGATGCCGCCCTATTGCCACGCAGGATTAACGGCTACTGGGCTCTCATCCACCGCCCCATGACTACCTTGGGCGCGCACATCTGGATCTCCTACTCGCCGGACCTGCGTTACTGGGGGCGTCACCGCATCATGCTTGCGGCTCGCCGCGGCGCCTGGTGGGACGCCAACAAGATCGGCCTGTGCCCGCCGCTGATCGAGACCAGCGAAGGATGGCTGGCCATCTACCATGGCGTCCATCAGAATGCCTCCGGCGCTCTCTATCGCCTTGGGCTGGCTCTGTTTGAGTTGGACAATCCTGAAAACTGCCTGCTGCGCGGCGACTCCTGGATCTTTGGCCCCGAGGCGGAGTATGAAAGAAACGGCGATGTCCGCGATGTTGTCTTCCCCTGCGGCTACACCCTGGCACCGGACGGAGACACCGTCAATATCTATTACGGCGCGGCCGATTCCTGCATAGCCCTTGCCCAGGCAAGCCTTCAAGAATTGCTGGCATGGCTGAAAGCCAATGGACAGGATGCACACGCAGATTTATAGCGCAGGAGCGCAAGACACAAAATGAGAAATCTAAAACTACAAGCCGCCCAGGACGAACTGGAGCGGCTGTGCGAAACCGTGAAGGGCTACAAAGAGCAGAACAATGACAGGATGCCGAATCCCGACAGCGATGCCGGCCGGGCGGTCTCCCTGCTGGAAACATTCACCACCGAATTTCGGAAGCTGGATATCGGAAAGGTTCTCGGGCGCAAGATATAGAGCGTCGCTGCAGCAGCCAAATCCGTGAGGACTCTGCGGTAAAGTAAAAGGGCAAACATGGCCCTGAAGATTCCAAGATCGCTTCTTGATCGTCTGCGCGCGCATGGCGAGCAGACCTATCCGCACGAATGTTGCGGCGTGCTGGCAGGCCAGTTCGACCACGCTGGCGGCAAGACCGTGGAGACGGTTATCGCCTGCGCCAACACACGCACCGACTCGCCCGAGAACCGCTACCAGATCAGCCCCGCTGAACTGATTCGCATTCAGCGCGACTCCAGGCTTGCGGGCCGCGCCATCGTCGGCTTCTACCACTCGCATCCCGACTCACCGCCCAAGTGGTCGAGCACCGACCTCGACGAGGCGCACTGGACCGGCTGCTCCTACGTGATCACCAGCGTCGAAGAGGGCAAAGCCGCGCTGACCAACTCCTACGTGCTGCAAGGCACGGAAGTGAGCAAATACTTCGCCGACGAAGCGATTGAAGTAATCGCAGATATCTGAGGAGAGTCCCGCAGATAATAGCGAGCGAACGCTGCAGCCTGTCGCCGAATGTGCCGCGTTTTCCCTCACACTTTCCGGCCACAAAAAAACGGCCTCCCTGGTACGCCCATACAGCGCGAACCAAGGAGGCCGAAATCACATCTGAAGGTTACTGGATGTCTACATCAACGACCTTTCCAGCCTTGAAGATGACCTTCTTGTCTGCGTACTTGTAGATTTTCTTCGCTCCCAGGTCAATGATGGTCACCGGTTGTCCCAGCGTGCTCGTAACGTCATCAATGGACTGTCCTACCGCGATGGTCTGCGGCGGGCCAGCGGGCGCGGCGCTCACGGCCAATCCCGCGTCCCTTTCCGCCTGGTCAGCCAGCGTCAACTCCTGGTTGATATCGTTGGCGGGGTTGGCCTCCGGCGGCGGTGCGGCCTGGGCTACCAGTGCCGGTACCGGCTTGGCCATGGTGGAAGGCGGTGCGACCGGAAGTCCTCCGGTGCCTGCCTTGGTCTGCATTTCCTGCAAACCCTGGTCGACTGACTCACGCAGTCCGTTCTCCATCTCCTGCAGGTCCTTTACGGCCACCGTCACGGTCACCGCGCGCGGGCACTCGCGTCCGCCCTTGCTGGCCAGTACGGTCAACTGCGCGTCCGTGGAGTTCGCGTCCGGAGGAACGGCCAGGTGCAGCACGTCACCATCGCTGATGGCGCACTCGTTGCCGCTGGTATCCACCACGTCCAATGCGGCGTTCGCCACAAAGACGTGCGGCTTGCCGTCCAGGAACATGCGGTTGACGCTGCTGGAGGCCGGGTCGGGCTCCTGCTGTGCGGCGTTCTGCTGCGCCTCGGCGTTCTCCAGTGCGATCTGTGCCCGTACCTCGGCCGCAATCTGGGCCTTCACATCGGGAGTCAGCATGGGCTGGCCACCGGACGCTGCCGCCTGCAAAGCCTCGGTGTGTGCCTCCTGCTGCGCGGCGTAGGCCGCCTGCAGGCTGGTGGAGACCACGTAGTCGGTCAGCCACTCCGCCGGCGTCGCATACACTGGCGACGGAGCGAAGTAACCACCATAGAAGCCATACCAGGGTGCTGCTCCCCAGCCCCAGCCAAATGCCACCGGGGCGACCCACGGGTTGTAGGCCCAGCCGTAGAAGGCGGGAGCGAAGTAGAATCCCGGCGCGTACACATCCAGGAAAACACCGTGGTAGCCGTAGCCGCGATAGAAACGGTTGTAGGCATGCCCATGGTAGAAGTAGGCGCGCCGGCCGTAATCATGTCCGCGGAAGCCATACGGACGCTGCACATAGCCAGGGCGGCCGCGCTCGGCCACCACGCGCGAGTGATCGGGGCGCTCGGCGGATACGCGGCGGCTGCCGTTCAATCCGTGATGCACATCCATGCCGCGCTTGCTGTCATGCACGTCGCTGACCCGGCCGTCCGCACGGTGCGTTGCCGAGCCGTTCGCAGTGGCTGCCGTGTGCGAGCCCGCCGGAGCAGGACGTCCCGTGGCTGTGTGCCCTGCTGCGGGGCCGGTGTGACCGCCCGCCGTGGTCGTATGCGCGCCACCCGCCGCAGGCGAAGTGGTATGTGCACCGCCCGTCGTGGGTCCATGCGATGCTCCTCCGGTCGTGGGCCCGTGCGATGCAGCGCCAGGGGCTGCCGCGCCGTGGGCGCCTGCGGCCGCGCCGGGCTTTGCCGCGCTGGCGGCAGGCCTTGCCGGAGCAGCCTTCGCCGCCGGCTTTGAGGACGACGTGCTCTTACCCGCAAAGGCGGTGAAAGACAAAACACACAGGATAGTGACGATTCCCAGGATCGGCCGCAGCCGCGCCGGACGGTTCCCATTCACTTCGGACATAGTTCCCTCCAAAATTCTCAACCAATCCATTCCAGCCCGTTGCGGGATGAGTTTCCTGCCGGGCCGCGCACCGCACGGTGCAATCTTCCAGGCTGGACTTACTTCACGTCCGCCACTTTGCCAGCCACGAAAACCACTTTCATGTCCGGGTAGACATACACTTCCTTGGTCGCGCCCTTGATGATCTGCGTGGGTTGTCCCCAGGTGGCCACCACGACGGCCTTCGTCTGGCCGATGGAGATGGTCTTCGGCGGAGCCGGAGGTGGAGGCGGAGGCGCGATCTCCTGGATGGGCGGCGGCGGTGGCGCGGGTTGCTCGGCAACCGGCGGAGGTGCGTCCACCCCGATCACCTCCTGTATCAGCTTTATCATCTCGCCGGCCGGAGGGACCGCGCCCTTTTTGAAGGGGAACTTCAACTTGCCATAGTAGCGAACATCGTTAAACGGATCGCTGAGAACGGTCAGCACCACTCCATCCGGTGCAACGTCGGCTGCGGTGATCCAAAACTTCTCACCGGTAACAAACTTGCGGTGCGCCATCCCTGGTACAACGCCGTCCTCGGTGCTCTTAGTCATCATATGCACAAAGTGCGAGCCTAGTTCGTGGGCGGCCGACTGGGAGATGATCCCACCCTTGTAGAGGTTCAGGGGCGGCACGGCTTCGTCCGTGCTCACCATGGACAGGCCATCTTTCTTCAGCACCAACACCGTGCCCGCCGTGGTGATTTCCTTCCGGTCAGCCGTGGTCTTGGTCAGCGTAACCTGGTCACGCAACTGCTTCTGCAGGTCGCTAACGTTGTCTGTTTCCTGGGCCATCAAACTGGTCGAACCCAGCCCTAATACCAAAAGTGCGGAACAAAAAAGAATATGAATACGACGCATCGACTTCGCATCCTCCCGTGAACAATGGGCTGCGGCTTTCTTCACCGGGACGATCGGCATAAACAGAACGACGTCCCGCGCACAAGGCACGCGAACCGGAAAACAACTCAACCGCGTTGGAAACTTCTTCGCCAGGCAGGCTCAAGCGCAGGCAGCTCACCGACAAAAAATTCCCCACCCCGCAGAATTGCTACCGCGATAAGCGCAGACACAAGCGCCCTTAATAAGGGCGCTTGCAGAACGGCTCCATTGCTGCCGTAACTTATAGCACCAATGGCAATGAGCGACAAGGAGATGGCGCGCTAACGCTAGATTATTTGCAGGAATTTCTCCATCGGCACAACCGCTCGACTATCGGGACAATTCCAGTCAGCTTTCCCGCCGAGTGCCGGCCCTCCCTGAAACTCACCCGCCAATAGCAAAAGGCCGGCGGCGTGGAGCGGCGCGCACCGGCCTCTTCTTCTTTCCGGGGACGGAAAGAGCTACTTCAGGCTATAAATCGCAACCGACATGGGTGCGGCCTCCACCGTGAGCTTTTCCGGCGTCACGATGATAGAGCCTGCCTCCAGAAGGGGTGCGGCCGAAGCAATACCAGTGAGCGGCGTATCGGTCCGGCTCACTTCAATGGTCTGCGCCTTCTCCGCCGCGTTGAAGATCACCAGCAGGCGGTCCTCGCCCTGGCTGCGCAGGTAGGCAAAGGATGTATCGCTGTAGGCGAGCGTCGTCATCTCGCCCGTCTGCAGGGCGCGATGCTGACGGTGCAGGCGGTTCAACTGCTGCACGTGCGCGAAAACCTCCTGCTCGCCGGGAGTGCGGCCCGCCTGGGTGAAGGCGTTGTGCGCATCGGTCGGCCAGCCGCCCGGAAAGTCGTGCCGGTTCTCCGGATCCTCGCCGCCCGACATTGCAATCTCATCGCCGTAGTAGATGCCGGGGATTCCGCGCAGGGTGAGCAACAGGCTGAAGGATGCCTTCAACTTGGCCACCGTCGCGCCCTTCTCGCTCATCAGCCGCGGCTGGTCGTGATTGCCAAAGAAGGTATACAGCCCCTCGGGATGCTGGTAAAGGTAGTCATGCTGAAGGACATTCACCAGCTTGCCGACCGGCTCATTGTGCACCAGCACGGCGCGCAGAGCGCCATACAACGGGAAGTCGAATACCGTTGTCGCCCCTGAGTCCACGCCGCGCATCTTGCGTCCCCCTTCAAAGTAACTGGTCACCACCGGGCTGAGGTCGAAGCATTCGGCCACCGAAGTTACGTGCGGATAGACCTCGCGCAGCGTGTGATGCCACTTGCTCCACGACTCGCGCGACGAGTAGGGGAAGGTGTCCAGGCGATAGGCATCAAAGTGCGCCGATTCCATCCACCAGATGGCGTTGTCGGCCAGGTATTCCTCCAGCAGAGGATCGTCCGGGTTGAGATCGGGCAGCTTGTTGACGAACCATCCCTCAATGACCGGGCGGCGCTCACGCAGGGTGGAGTGGATGTCCACCAGCGGCCAGAAGTCGTACTTCGGCTCTAGATGACTGGCCCGCGTGCCATGCAGCCAGGTTGAGGTGGGAGGATCGTCGGCCCAGCGGTGGTCGGGGCCAATGTGGTTGGCCACGTAGTCGCTGATCACCTTGATGCCGCGTGCGTGTGCCGCGGCGACAAAGTGCTGCAACTCGCCCAGAGTGCCGAAATGCTCGTCCACGGCGTAAAAGTCGGTGACGTGGTAGCCGTGATAGTCGCTGGCGTTGCCGGAATTTTTCCACCAGGGGGTCAGCCACACGGCGGTCACGCCAAGCTCCTGCAAGTAATCCAGATGCTGCTCAACGCCCTTCAGGTCGCCACCGTGATATCCCTTCGCGGCCGTGCGATCGTGCTTCACCGTGGCCCCAGGGGGATCGTCGTTCGACGGATCGCCGTTGGCAAAGCGGTCCGGCATGATGAGATACAGAATGTCGTCAGTGTGCAGACCGTTGCCGGTCTCTGCCACTTTGCTGCGCTTTTCCAGCGGCCAAGCCACCTTGATTACGCCTTTGGCCGAGCGTACTTCGAACTCCGCGCGTCCGGCTGCGGTGGCCTTTGCCAGGTGAATGCGGGCGAAGAGGTAATGGCCGTCGGCGCTGGTGTTGATGCGCTGAACCGTGACGCCGGGATAGTGCGTCGCGATCTGGGCCGCGTTCAGATTTTCTCCGGTAAAAAGCAGCAGCGGATCATGCGGCAGCCCCACCCACCAGTTGGGCGGCTCTACCTTGCTGATGACGGGCGCCTGCGCCCAGCCCGTGGAGAGAAGCGACAGTAGGAGTACAAGCGCAAAAATGGCGTACTGCCTGTTACAAGAGGGCTTCATGGTGGTGCCATGCCTCAGATGGTGCGGCGTTTTGCGAAAAAAGGGGGACAGGCGAACCTGTCCCCCGGGTTGTTCTCAGGGTTAGAACGATACGCGAAGCGCGAGCTCCAACTGACGCTGCGTAGCGGTACGAACTGCCTGCAGCTGACCGAATTGGGTCGGCAACACGAAGTACCCATTGTGGACATTGCTCAGATCCGGAGTGTTGGGAGCCGTGAACTGAGGTGTGTTGAACAGGTTGTAGGCGTTGGCACGGAATTCGGTCTTCACCTTGTAGACCATGAAGCTCTTGGAGAGCGTCGTGTCCCAAGTGTGGCTTCCCGGACCGTGGAAGTAGTTACGAGCCAAATCACCGACGATACCGGCAGGCGGCGAGAAGGAATCCGCACCACAGGTCAGCCAGAATCCGTTCTTCCGGCCCTCGCTGCATCCACCGTGGTAATCCACAAGATTGCCGCCAGCGGTGATGTTGATCGGTACGCCGCTCGTCAAGGTGACGATGTTGCTCCACTGCCAACCACCGATGACGTAATCAAGAGCCGTCGGAATGTTGTTCAGGAACTGACGGTGCTTGCCGAAGGGCAATTCGTACATCATCGAAGCTACCAAAGCCTGGCGCTGATCGGTGTTGCTGTTGCCGTAGCTGTACCTCAGCAGCGGCGTGCCGCCCGATCCCACCAGGATGTTGCTGGACCCGTTCGAAAGCGGGCCGCCAACGTTATCCAACGTGTGCGACCAGGTGTAGGCTACGGTGTATTGCAAGCCATGGCTCATCTTGCGGTTTAAGCGAGCCTGCAGGCCATTGTACTTACCGCTGCCGACCATCGCGTACTCGTTGATGGCCGCGATGCCCGGGAACCACTTGGTGCCGGTTCCGAGCGCCGTGCCATTGGCGTTGAAGTCAGTAGCCAGGTGAGACATGAAGGCGCCTACATAAGCCAGGTTCACCGAGGTGTTCTTGGCGATGGCGTGCTCAACCTGCACGTTCCACTGCTGCACGTTGCTGACCGGGCTGTTCTGCGGATCGTAGTTTACGCTGGAGCCGGCAAGCTGCGTCGGGTTGAAGGTGACCTGGCCCACCGGCAGTGAGCCGTTGGCAACCGAACTGTTGGGGTTGTTGGAGCCGTACGGCGCCATGCCGCTCAGTGTCGTGCGGTAGCCGGTGCTGCAGTCCGGATAATTGGGGCAGGCATAGTAGGTCTGGCTGCCGTTGTAGTCCGGGTTATTGGAAAGCTGCGTACCGACGCCGCCGCGCTCCTGGTAGTAGAAGATGCCGTAGCCGCCGCGGACGACCATCTTGCCGTCGCCCTTCACGTCATAGGCAATACCAAGGCGCGGAGCAAAGTTGTTCATCGGGGTGTTCACCAGCGCGCGCGAGTAACCCGGCGTGCCGGCTTCGATGAGGGTCCCAGTCAGCGGATCGAAGTTTGACTGACGATTGTTGGTTTCGTACGGCCAGGTGAAGACGTCGTAACGGATGCCGTAGTTGATGGTCAGCTTGCGGTTGACGCGGAAGTCATCCTGCGCGAACAGGTTGGTCTCCCAGTTACGCGTGTTGTAGTAGCCGTTGAATACGCCGATTGAATAGGCGCCCATGAAGCCGCCCACCAACTCGGAGATTTCGTTGCCGGTGAAGGTGCCGAAGCCGGTGTACGGTCCCGGGAGACCGGAGTACTGCGGCTCGCTGTTGTCGTCAATCCAGAAGTAGCCCTTGGCGACGTTGGCCTGCGTGAAGTTAAGATCCTTGTGCTGGACACTGACGCCAAACTTGAAGGTATGGCTCTTGTGCGTCAAGCTCATGGAGTCGGCAAACTGGTGGATCTTCTGCACGACGACGTATGGACCGTAGTCGCCGACGTACTCGAGTTCACCCTTCCAGCCGCCGATCAGCGGCATGCCGCCCAGCAGCGGACTGGTGTTGGCGTTGGGAATGCCCAGGTTGGCGCCTTCCGCAGTACCGAAGCCGGGCTGCTCGTAGCCGTAGTACGGGCGGTTGAAGCCGTAACGGAACTCATTGACCAGATTGTTGCTGAGGATGTGAGTGTAGCCCACGGCTAACTGGCGTGGATGCTGCGGGTTGGTGCCCGAACCGTAGCCCGAAGGCAGGTCGTGGCCGGCATCAACCAGACGATCGGTTGTCTGGAGCAGGTCCTGTCCCATCGAGTAACGCGCAAAGAACGTGTCCTTCGGCGTGGCTACGTAGTCCAGGCGGTAATCGTAGTCGTCGTTGTTCTGTTTCTGTTCGCGATGCGGCTGGAAGTTGTTGTCCAGGTTGTAGGGATGGTAGCCCGTAAGATTGGGCGCCGGGAAAGCGTTCAGGTACTTGATGCCAATCGAGTTCTGGCTGGCAGTGGGGATCATGTTGATCTGGGTACCGGGAACGTGGTTGATCGGATCCCAACCGAAGGGCAGGCAGTTAGCCGGGTTGAAGATGTACCCCATGCCCGTGGTAAACGCCGTAGGGTCAGTGGTTCTGGCAGCCGCGCAACCGGGCAGGCCGGAGTACGGCAGTGAAGTGGCAACGCCTGTTCCAGGGGCCAGCAGTTCGGTGAAGTTGCCTGATTGCATATCGGAGGTCGGAACGTGCGTCGGACCATCCGAGATCGGCTGCTTAATGCGCCAGCCCTGGTAGTCAACCGAACCGAACAACTTGTTCTTCCAGATCGGGCCACTCAGGATGGCGCCGAACTGATTGCGGGCGAAGGGTGGAGGGGTCTTATCTCCCCACGGGGTGGCTACGCCACCGCCGCGGCGATTCCAGTCGGCAATCAGGTGAACCTGGTTGGTGCCGGACTTGGTGCTGACCTGAATGGCGGAGGGTCCGCCGTATTCAGCCGGCGACGTGCTGGTGGTCATCTTGAACTCGGCGATGGACTCCAGCACCGGGAAGATGATGATCGTGTTGACCAGGCCTTCCTGGTTGTTGATGCCATCCATCAGGTAGCTGGTAGCCTGCGGGCGCAGACCGTTGACGCTGAGAGCGGCGCCGCCGGTATCGCTGTAGCGCCAGGTCTCAGACTGGCTGCTGCTGCCGGTGGCCTCATCGGAGTAGGAACCACGGGTCACGCCCGGGGTCAGGGTGGCCAACTGGGTGTAGTTACGGCCGTTGATCGGAAGTTCGACGACCTGGCGGCCCTGGATGACTTCACCGGCCGACGAGGTGGTGGTTTCCACCAAAGGAACTTCGTCGGTCACGTTGATGGTTTCCGCCGTCGAGCCGAGTTGCAGCTTGAAGTTCACGCGCTGCACCTGGGCGATATCCAGAGAGATCTTCGCGGTCTCGGTCTTGAAGGCCTCTTTCCTGGCCTCGACCCGGTAGCTGCCCGGCTGCAGGGCGGTGACAACAAAGTTGCCGTCGGCCTGGCTCTGAACAGTAATTTTCTGATTGGTTCCCGTGTTGATGACGTTAATGGTTGCGCCCGGGATTGCGGCACCCGATGGATCGCTCACGGTGCCGACCACGCGGGCCGCATCCGATTGCGCCATGGCCACAATGCCGGCCACCAGCAGCACAAGGGCTACCAGCAAACAGACTTTGGCGAACTGCTTCATAGTTCCTCCATGAATCAAGTCCAAGAAACGAGTGTCCCATCAAAGCGATCGAGGAGAGTGTGAAACGGAGCTTGCGTTGTGTTGTCTTTTGAAATCTGTACTGCGCTCCGGATTCGGGAAGCACCTCAACCCTGAACAATGGACTCGTTTGCACCCTGCCCGGGGTCTTCTAAACAATCCCCTTCGACTGGGCTTTGCTCCCGGCCGGCGCCTGCTTGGGACACCGTGTCCGGTCAGCTAAACACACTGCTAGATATCACAAATCCACGGCGGAGTCTGTCCCCACAGGCGGGAAGAAACAAGTTTCGATAGGTTTGTCACGGTAACCTGGCGGGGCCCTTTTTAATCAATAATTTACAAAAAATGTTTCATCTTTGTTACATCCGTGACATCATACCTGACGTGCTCAATCGAGAGGCGGTGCTGGAACAGATCGAACGGCTGGCCAGGAGTGAGGCACTACACAACTCCGAGTCGCTGTGTAAGCTTCTCCGTTATCTGGCGGAGCAGTCTCTCGATCACCCCGGCGCCACCATCAAGGAATATCAAATCGCCACCGAGGTCTTTCACCGCTCGGAGGACTTCGATCCCCAGCTCGACTCGGTGATTCGCGTACAGGCCGGGCGCCTGCGCACCAAGCTCGCCGCGTACTACACAAGTGACGGCACGGACGACCGCATCCTGGTCGAACTTCCCAAGGGCAACTACGCCCTGCACTTCCATGAAAATCCACGCCATTCGAAGAACGGTGACACGGTCGAAGGCAATGGCCACCCGCACGCTCTGCCGGAGAGTCACCCGGACGCCAGGCCGCGTATGGGCGGCTTCGCCGTACCTGTGCTCTCTATTCTGCTGGCGCTGGCCGTAGCGGCCCTGGGAGCTACCCTGCTGCGCCGCCCCCCTGCCCCGGCACCGGCGGCCGTCGCGGGTGAGGCCGTTCCGGCCTCGATCCAGCTCTTCTGGGCACCCTTCCTTGCGCCGGCCTACGAGCCCTGGGTTGTCTTTAGCAATGCGACCTTCGTCGGACGCCCTGAGACCGGCCTGCGCTACTCCACCTCGGCCACACCGGCCGATGTAGCCGCCGGCAAGGTCTTTGACCACTACACGGGCGTGGGAGAAGTGTTGGCCGTACATGAGCTGGACGAGGTCTTCGCCCGCCTGCATGCCTCTCTAAGGGTCAAGCGCGGCAGCCTGTTCTCCCTGGACGACCTGAAGCAGAACAACCTGATCTTTCTCGGCTCACCGGCCGAGAACCTGACACTGCGTGACATTCCCAGCACCCGCCACTTCGTCTTCCAGCGCGTGGCTACCGGACCGCGCAAGGGCGACCTGGCCATCGCCACCATCAATCCGCAAACGGGTGAGCCCCTGCAGTCGCTGGCCAGCCCCTCCGACCAGGCACTCACCGAGGACTACGCCGTCATCGGCTACAAGCGCGGGCTGGAGAGCTCACGCCTGGTGCTGATCGTCGCCGGCACCACCACCTTCGGGACGCAGGGCGCGGTCGAGTACCTGTGCCACAAGGAAACGCTGGAAGAGCTGCTGGGCAAACTGGATGTGAAGACCGTGGAAGAGCTGAAACCCTTCGAGGCGCTTCTGCGCGTCAAGATCTCCCGCGGTGTGCCGGTGGAAACCACCCTGGTCGCGGTGCATCCCGACAAATAAAACAGAGCGCTCGCGGCGCCCTGTCCCACTTGAAACCCAAACCAAGAAACTTACGCCGTCCCCTGGCTGCGCACGCGCTGCATCAGTGCGGCGGCCAGCAGCAGGAAGAAGCCTCCAGCGACCACCGCAGCCATGCGATTGTTGTGCAGCAGGTGGTTCATCACCGGACCAAAGCAGAGTGCGGCGACGATCTCCGGCAGCACGATGAAGAAGTTGAAAATTCCCATGTAGACGCCGGTGCGCTCCTGCGGCAGGCTGGCGGCCAGCACCGCGTATGGCATGGACAAAATGCTGGCCCAGGCCACGCCCACACCCACCATGGACACAAACAGCAGCGCGGGCTGATGGATGAAGGCCACCGAGATCAGTCCCGCGGCGCCCAACCCCAGGCACAGGCTGTGCGTGTTGCGACGGCCCAACCGGCGAGCCAGCACGGGCAGCGCAAAACTGAAGGCAAAGCACACGGCGGAATACAGGCCAAAGCACAAGCCGGCCCACTCAACGCCGCTCGTAAATTGCGGAGAGCTCTGATCCACGGCGCCGAAGACGTTATGCGCCACGGCCACCGGGAAATACAGCCACATGCAGAACAGTCCCAGCCATGTGGGCAACTGCACCAGCGCAAGGTCGCGCATCACGACCGGCATTTCGAGCAGGGCCGTGGTGATCTCCTTGAGCGAGTGTGCGATGCGCTCGAAGAATCCCGTGCGTGCGGCCTCGGCCTTCTGGCGGCGGAAGGCCTCGATATCCTCGGGCGGATACTCCGGGGTGGTGAAGACCGTCCACAGCACGGCCGAAAGGAACGCCGCCGCGCCGATGTAGAACGACAGCCGCACGGCCAGCGGAATGGCGTGCGCGCCCGCGGCCTCCGTACGCAGGTGGAAGTGGTTGGATAGCAGCCATGGCAGCAGGTTGGCCAACACGGCGCCCAGGCCGATCAACAGACTCTGCATGGCGAAGCCGCCGGTGCGCTGCTCGTCCGGTAGCATGTCGGCCACAAAAGCGCGGAAGGGCTCCATGCTGATGTTGATCGAGGCGTCCAGCACCCACAGCAGCCCGGCGGCCATCCACAACGCGCTCGATTGCGGCATCATGATGAGCGCCAGCGAACTGAGAATGGCTCCGGCCAGGAAGTACGGACGGCGACGACCCAGCGGGCCCCAGGTGTGGTCGCTGGCGTATCCGATGATCGGCTGCACCAGCAGTCCAGTGAGCGGAGCGGCCAGCCAGAGGATGGGAATCTGATCGGCCTTGGCGCCAAGGTATTCGTAGATGGCGCTCATGTTGGCCATCTGCAGGTTCCAGCCAATCTGGATCCCGAAGAAGCCGAAGCTCATGTTGAAGATCTGCCAGGTGTTGCGCCGCGGTCGGTTCATCGCTCTGGTCCCCTGCCTTGTCGGAGGAGCGCAACGGCCCGGCTCCGCGTGTCACTCGAATCTCATCCCACTAACTTCGCGGCCTGACCACCTCAGCGTTCGTACAGCCGCACCATGGAAGCCAGCCGCTCCGTCATCTTCGCGTGCAGTTGATCACCTTCATAGCGCCAGCGCCAGTTGCCGCCCATGCGCCCCGGCAGGTTCATCCGCGCCTCGCCGCCCAGGCCCAGCACATCCTGCATGGGGACCAGCGCTGTATCGGCCACACTCGCCAGCAACGTGCGAATCATCGCCCAGTTCACCGGATCGCCATGCAGTCCAAGATAGGCGCCGGCCAGCTCGTGTTCCTCGCGCAATTCCTCCTCACTGCGCGTCGAGTCGCCAACGCCGCTCGTCCACCAGCCGATGGCCGTGTCGTTGTCGTGGCCTCCGGTGTACGCCACCAGGTGGCGCTGGTAATTATGCGGACGGAACGATGGTGCCTGGGGATCGGTGCCGAAGGCAAATTGCAGGATGGCCATGCCGGGCAGTCCAAAGCGGGTGCGAATGGCCTCGACTTCCGGCGTAATGTTGCCGAGGTTTTCTGCGACGATGGGCAGCTCGCCCAGCTCGCGCACAAGTGTCTCAAACAGCGCCGCACCGGGAGCCTTGATCCACACGCCGTTGGCCGCCGTCTTCTCGCTCGCGGCAATCTCGTAATAGGCCTCAAAGCCTCGGAAGTGATCCACCCGCACCATGTCGTACAGGTTCAGCACGCCCTTCATGCGGGCAATCCACCAGCGGAAACCATCCTGCTGCAAACGTTCCCAGCGGTAAGTGGGATTGCCCCAGAGCTGGCCGGTCGCGCTGAAGTAATCCGGAGGCACGCCGCTGACGCGCGTCGGGTTGCCTGCTTCATCCAGCCAGAAGTACTCGCGCGCCGTCCACACATCAGCACTGTCGTGCGCCACATAGATGGGTACGTCGCCCATCACGCGGATGCCCCTTCGGTTGCACTCCGCGCGTAGGGCGTTCCACTGGCGGAAGAACTCGAACTGCCAGAAGGTGTGCTCGGCGATGCCCGTGGCCAGACGTTTGCGCCAGCGCTCCAGAGCCTTCGGCTCGCGCGCGGCCAGCGCTGGCTCCCATTTATTCCAAGCCACGCCACCATGCGCGTCCTTGGCGGCCATGAAGAGCGCAAAGTCGTCCAGCCACGCGGCGTGTTCGCTGCGGAAGGCTTCGTACTCAATCTGACGGGCACCGCCGGGCGCGTCGGCCAGCAAGGCGAAAAAGCGCTCCGAGGCCAAGCGCAGTTTGCTCATGCGCCAGGCAATCACCGGCCCGTAGTCCACCGTGCGCCGCGGAAACTCCGGCAGGTCAGCCAGGTCCTTGCGTTTGAGCAACCCCTGTTCGACCAACCGATCCAGACTGATGAGCAGCGGGTTGCCGGCAAAGGCCGAGAAGCACTGGTAAGGCGAATCGCCGTAGCCGGTGGGATTCAGCGGCAGCACCTGCCAGATCTTCTGGCCGGCCGCGCTGAGGAAGTCGAGGAATGCGAAGGCCTCCGGACCGAAGTCGCCGCAGCCGTAGGGGCCGGGCAACGAGGTGGGATGAAGCAGCACTCCGCAACTACGTTCAAAGCGCATCGGTTATGAACACTAAACGCAAAGTTGGAAGGGCGCAAGCATTGTGCACCGCTCGCGCGGAGCACGCCGCACAAAGGGTCTACGGCGGTATGTCCAGCCTCGCGCTACTCGACCTCGGCCACCACGGCGCCGTAGGCAGAGAGCTTGACCTGCACGCCACTCACCGTGGCCTCCGATGCGGCTAGCGCACGAAGGCCGTGCCCCGCCACATCGGCCAGCGACACCGTCTGCGCATCGCCGCTCATGTTCAGCAGCACCACCACCGTCTTGCCCTTGGCCGTGCGAGAAAAAGCCAGCACACGCTCGTCGCTCACCGGCAGCGTTTGGTATTCGCCTTCGTTGAGCGCAGGCATGGTGCGGCGCAGCTCGATCAGCCGGCGATACCAGTTCAGCACCGACGACGGGTCACTCGACTCCACGGCCACGTTGCGCGTCGGGTAGTCGGCGCCCACGGGCAGCCATGTGGCGGCACCCGTATTGAATCCGGCGTTCACCGTCGCGTCCCACTGCATGGGAGTGCGCTCGCCGTCGCGGCCTTTGTCCTTGGGCCAGGCCAGCCTGCCAATGATGTCCTTCACGTCCTCGCGCCGCAGGGGATCGTTGTTGCGCATCCCGAGCTCCTCGCCCATGTACATGATGGGCGTGCCGCGCAGCGTGAGGTAGAGCGCGGCCAACAGCCGTCCCACCTGGTCCTTGTCCGCGCCCGCCGGAGTGTAGCGGTCCACCTGGCGGATGATGTCGTGATTGCTAAGCACAAAGACCGGCCAGCCACCGGCGGAGTTCGTCTCCACGGCCTCAATGCGCTCGCGGAATTTCCCCGCGTCCAGCTTGTTGATGGTCGTGAAGTTGAAGTACATGGGTAGCTGCAGCTCGTCGTTGTGTGGGCCGTAATACTCGGCCAGTTCCTTCGGAGTGTTCGTCCAGGTTTCGCCGATCAGCACGCGCCCCGGGAATTCATCCACCACCTTGCGCATGCGCTGCAGCGCGGCGTGAACCTCCGGAATGCTGTGATCGTAAATGCGGTCCTGCTTCGGTCCGCCGTAAGGGTCCGTCCCCTCGAGCGGAGGATTGTCCTGCAACTTCGGATCTTCGTAGAGCACATCCACGGCATCCAGGCGGAATCCATAGACTCCACGCTTGAACCACCAGCGCATGGTGTTGAACATCTCGCGCTCGACTTTTGGATTGCGCCAGTTCAGGTCCGGCTGCTCGGGATAAAAGAAGTGGTAGTAGTACTGCCCGGTGGTGGCGTCGTACTTCCAGCTTGGGCCGCCAAATAGACTGCGCCAATTGTTGGGCGGCTCATTCGGAGCACGGCCATCGCGCCAGATATAGAAATCGCGATAGCGGTTGGTGCGCGAACTGCGCGATTCCTTGAACCACATGTGCTGATCGCTGGTGTGGTTCACCACAAAGTCCAGGATGATCTTGATGTTGCGCTTCCTGGCTTCGCTCACCATGCGGTCAAAGTCCTTGAGCGTGCCGTACTGCGGGTCCACCGCGCGATAGTCGCTGACGTCGTAGCCGAAATCCACCTGCGGAGAGGGGAACATGGGCGTCAGCCAGATGGCGTCCACGCCAAGCTTTTGCAGGTAATCCAAATGCTGGGTGATGCCGTTCAGATCGCCCGTGCCATCGTTGTTGCTGTCGGCAAAGCTGCGCGGATACAACTCGTAGATGACCGCATGCTTCCACCAGTCGGCGTCGGCGGCATACGGATTCGACGGCATGGCGGCCGCCGGAGCTTGCGCGGCGGCAAACGTGAAGAGCGCGGCCAGCAGCAGCCCGCAGAGAGCGATATTTCTGAGAGTCATCCGGTTCCAGGAAAACGATTGTCTAACGAGTGACAAAGCAATACTCCCATGGTGGCCGCTGCCCGCGTTGGGTTCGCAATTCGGGTCGCGTATTCCATATGGCGCGGCGTCCGGCACATTTTACTCCCGGCCGCGCGGACGGGCCAGCCTGATTGGAGTCGAGGCGCTTCGGCAGCCATGTTAGAACGGCCGCGCGATGTTACTCTGTTGCCGGAGCCCGAAAAGATTGAGCGAGGCAACGGAGTTCGACTGGACAAAGGGCGCAATGGCCCAGGGCCTTGCCGCCTACCGCGAGGGCAACTTCTTTCTCGCCCACGAGTTCTGGGAGGAGCAGTGGCGCCGCTCGCTGCTGCCGGAGAAGACCTTCGTGCAGGCGCTGATTCAGCTCTCCTGCGCCATGCACCACCACCAGCGCGGCAACCCTCGCGGAGCCTACGGGCAGCTCAACCACGCGCTCGTCAAGCTGCAGGACTTTCCCGCCACATACGGTGGCCTTAACGTCGGCGCTCTGCGCGAAGAAATGGCCGGATGGATTGTGGCCCTGGGCGGAGAACGCTCCGCACCAACTCCGCCCATCCCTGCCCTGCGACTGCTCTGAACTTCTTTAAAGCTCCATCCGTTCTCCAGCTCTCGCCCATCACTTGCAATCCCACGGCTTGGAACCCGGCACGCGCCTCATCTACACTGTTGGCATGCGTCGTCTGATTGGCTTGCTGTTCGTGGCGGCACTGGGCTTTCTGGCCTGGGCGCTCGTCCTGCCGGTGGCTCCTGCCTCGCAGCAGGTGCTGGTTTTCCCCGCCGGGTCGAGTTCGACCTCGATCGCCGCCTCCCTCGAAGAACATGGCGTCATCCGCAGCCGCTGGGCCTTTCAGGCTCTGCACTACTGCCAGCCCAAACGCCGCCTCAAGGCCGGCGAGTATAGCTTTCAGCGCGCGGCCAACACGCTCCAGGTATTCCACCGCATCGTCCGTGGAGACGTGCTGATGCACACGGTCGTCGTGCCGGAGGGCTTCAACCTCTACGAGATCGCCACGGCCGTTGAGGCCGCTGGCCTTGGCAAGCAAGAGGATTTTCTCAAGTCGGCCACGCACGATCTGGCCCTCGTCCACGCCATTGACCCCGGCGCCAAGTCGCTCGAGGGCTATCTCTTTCCGGATACCTATCAGTTCAGCCGCACTATGAGCATGCATGACATCTGCGCCATCATGGTCCGCCGCTTCCTGCATGAGGCGAACGCCCTGGGCCTGCACTCCGACGTGCATCGCGTGGTCACACTGGCCTCCATCGTGGAGAAGGAAACCGCGGCTCCGGACGAGCGCGCGCGCATCGCCGGCGTCTACACCAACCGTCTGCGCAAAGGCATGGCGCTGGGCGCCGACCCAACCGTGGTCTACGCGGCACTCGTGCGCGGCACCTATCGCGGCACCATCTACCAGAGCGATCTGCAATCGGACTCGCCCTACAACACCTATCGCGTCGCGGGACTTCCGCCGGGCCCCATCGCCAATCCCGGTGCGGCGTCGCTCAAGGCCGCCATGCATCCGGAGCCGACCGACGATCTCTACTTCGTCGCCATCGGAGACGGCAGCGGACGCCATCGCTTCAGCGCCACCTTCGATCAACATGAGCGCAACGTGGTGGCCTACCGCCGCTCCCAGGGCCGCTGATGCAACTGCCTCCGCCGCTGCGACAGGCAATCGCGCAGGAACTTACCGCCTGCAACTCGGCACAGTTGCATGCCGCTGCCTCAAAGCTCAGCGACGCTTATCGTCAGTCGAACGCGGCGCAAGCCCTGGCGACCGAAGCGGAGCGCGCCGCCTACCTGGCCGTGCGCATGCCCGCCACCTACGCCGCCGTCACCCACGCGTTGCGCTGGACGCGCGAGCGCTTTCCAGAAGAGATTCATTCTGCCCTCGATCTTGGCAGTGGCCCCGGAACCGCGCTCTGGGCGGCTTCGGAAGCGTTTCCGTCCTTGGCATCTTGTACGGCTGTTGAGCGCAATTCGCAGTTCGCAGCCGTTGCGCGACGTATGGCGCAGCGATGTGAGCATCCCGCGCTGCGATCTGCCGAATGGATTACCGGAGATGCTTCGGTCCCGCAAGGTTCCTGGGACCTGGTGCTGTGCTCCTACGTGCTGAACGAGTTGAGCAGCGCACAGCGCGCTGTGTTCCTTGGCTCGGCATGGGGGCGCACGGCAAAGCTCCTTGTATTGATCGAACCCGGCACGACCGCAGGCTTCGCCAACATCCTCTCGGCGCGCACGCAGCTACTGAGGGATGGCGCACGCATCATTGCACCCTGCCCCAATCAGCAGCCATGCCCCATGGCCTCTGACGACTGGTGTCACTTCGCCGCCCGCGTCGAGCGCACGGCCGAGCATCGTCGCCTGAAAGATGCCGAGCTCGGCCACGAGGACGAAAAGTTCAGCTACATGGCCGTGGTGCGCGATGGTTGCTTAACCGACGATCCGGACGCTGCATCCAACTCTGCGCGCATCCTGCGCCATCCCCGCATCTTCAGCGGCTACGCGCAACTCACCCTCTGCGCGGAGGGAAAAATCGCGCAGACCACCGTTACGCGCTCGCACAAGGACGACTGGCGGAGGCTGAAGCGTTTGGGTTGGGGAGATCGCTGGTAGAATATTGCGGCCCGCGTCCTGCGGTCCTGCGGAAACGGAAACCTATTCGCTCAGAAAACGGTAACCCACGCCGCGCACCGTCAGCAGCAGCTTCGGAGTTCCGGGCGAATCCTCAATGTAGCGGCGCAGGCGCACGATGAAGTTATCAATGGCGCGCGTGTCGGTGTCCTCGTGCAGCCCCCACACCTCTTCCAATATCTGTTTGCGGCTTACGTTGCGATTGGGATGCTCCAGGAAGTAGCGCAGCAGGCTCGCCTCCATCAGCGTCAGTTGCGCCTTGCCCGCCGGGGAGGTCAGCTCCAGGGTCGAAAAGTCCAGGGTGCGGCCGTTGAAGTGGAAGATCTCCGGAGCCGGAGCCTCGACGGCCACGGGCTCCGTCTGCCTCCGAGCCCAACCGGTGCGGCGTAACAGTCCATGCACGCGCGCCAGCAGAATCGCCAGATCGAAGGGCTTGGGCAGGTAATCGTCGGCGCCGCTGGCGAAACCCTTCAACACATCCTCAGGTCGCGCGCGGGCCGTCAGCATCAGGATGGGAGTGTAGTTCTGCGCCTCGCGCAGCTTCGCCGCCACCTCAAAGCCATTGATGCCCGGCAGCATCACGTCCAACACAATCGCGTCAAAGCTCTCAAGGTCTTTCAGCAGGCGGTCCAGTGCCAGTTCGCCGCTCTCCACGGCCACGGCCTCAAGACCTTCGGCCTCCAGGTTGAACAGCAACCCCTGGGCCAGATGAACTTCGTCTTCGACGATCAGAATGCGCGGCATGCGTTCACGATGGTAACGCACTGGTGGCTACCGGGGCGAATGAAAGGGCGCGGAGCTGTGCACTCCGCGCCCGAATGTTCTCAACCAAAACGTTCTCGAACAATTCGCGCTAGGCCTTTGCCGCCTCGCGCGCCAAGGCAGCCATGTGCTCCGCCGCTTCCTTGCCCGTGCGAATGCAATCCGGCACGCCGATGCCCTTGTAGAAGTTGCCGGCGATGGAGAGATTCTGAATGCGCTTCAAGGTCTCGCCAATGCGCTCAATGCGCTCCAGGTGGCCGGGCGTGTATTGCGCCATCGCGCGATCCCAGCGGTAGACCTTCACAAACCAGGGCTCAGCTGTGATGCCCGTGATCTGCCTCAGCTCCTGGCGCACCTGCGCCGTCACTTCCGCATCCGTCAGGTTGAGCACCGCCTGGTCGTTGGCTCCGCCCAGGAAGCAGCGCACCAAGGCCTTGTTGTCCGGCGCACGGAAGGGGAACTTGGTGTGGACGAAGGTCGTCGCCAGCATGCGAGTGCCTTCGCTGCGCGGAATCAGGAATCCGAAGCCCGGCTTGCACATCTTCAAGTCGTCGCGCTTGTAGCCCAGCGTGCAGGTGATGCTGCTGCTGTACTCCACGCGTCCCAGGTCATCGCTCAACTGCGCGTCGGTGGACTTCAGCATCTGGCTGGCGATGCGCGCCGGGGTGGCGAAGATGACGGCGTCGTACTGCTCCACGCCTGCCGCGGTCGTCAACTCCCAGCCGCCGTCCTTCTGGTGCAGGCTTTCAATATTGGTGTTCAGCTTGATCCACGCGGGCGTCAGCCGCGCCACGATGGCGTCAATCATCTGCTGCATGCCACCCTTCAGCGAGCTGAACAGCGGCTTGGGCTTGTAGCCCTTGGCCTTCTGGATGGCGGCCATCTTCTTGCGTCCGGCAAGCATGGCCCGGCACAGCGAGCCGTAATTCTCTTCCATCTCCACAAACTTAGGCAGCACGGCCCGCACACTCAGGGACGCGGCATCGCCGCCATACACACCGCTCAGCAGAGGGTCGGCCAAACGGTCCACTACTTCACTGCCAAAGTGGCGCTCCACCATCTGCGCCACCGTCTCATCCTTGTGCACCGGGCTCGGCGGATGCAGCAACTCGCCCAGCATCTTGAACTTCGTGCTCCAACTGAACAGGCGCGTCAGTGCCGTGGGAATCAGCTTGGTTGGCACCATGAACATCAATCCATCCGGCATGGGAACCAGACGGCCTTTGACCAGAATGTAGGTGACGCGCTGGCTGTCATTGCTGCCGATGAGGTCATCGGCAATACCCAGTTCGGCGCAGAGCTGGTTGGCCCATGGCTTCTCGGTCAAGAACGAATCCGGGCCGCCTTCGACGACGCAGTCGCCAATCTGATCGCTGAACATGACGCCACCCAAACGCGGCGCACTCTCAAAGAGCGTGTATTCGACGGGTGCACCCTTGGCGCGTTCCTGTTCCAGGTAATATGCGGCGCTCAAACCACTAATGCCGCCGCCGATGATTGCAATACGCATAAATAAGTGCTCCTGTTGCGGATCGAACTACGGCCTCCTCAAGGGAGGCCGCTTATATGAAAACTTTACTGCCCCTTACGGGCGAGCCGCCAGCCGTTGACGCACCAGAGCGGCCACGGCACGCGCAAACAACGCGGAGTCATTCAGCGACTCAGGCCGGGAGAGCGCAATGCCACGCTCGGCGGCGTAATTCTTGAACAGAATGTCCACGTCAAACAGCACTTCCACGTGGTCGCAGACAAATCCAATGGGCTGCAGGAAGAGGTGCTTCTTGCCGGCAGCAGCCAGCTCGTCAATCACGCTCTCCACGGTCGGCCCCAGCCACTCGCCGCCGCTCATGCCCTGGCTCTGGAAGGCGAAGCGCCAGTTGTCTGCGATCTCCGGCACCAGGGCGGCCACCAGTTCGGCGGTCTCGCGCGTCTGGCGCTCGTAGTTGTCACCTGCCTCAATGGTGCGCACCGGCACGCTGTGCGCGGTAAACAGCACAGGGATCTTCTCGCCCGCGGCGACACAGGCCTTGGTCCAGCCATCGCGCAACCGCTCGGCGAAAGCCTCGATCAGCAAAGGCTCGCTGTGCCACTCGGGAACAAAGTCCACGGTAAATGGAGCCTTGCCGGTCTCTCCCACCACGGCGCGGCGGTAAAGCCCAACGCTGGTGCGGGAGTTGTGCGGCGCCAGGCAGACGGCCACCGTGTGCGTCACGCCGTCGGCCGCCATCTGCAAAACCGTATCGCGGATGTAGGGCTTCCAGTTGCGCATGCCGACATACACCGGCAGCCCCAGCTCCTGCCGCACCAGCTCGGCCTGCCGCATCGTGATCTCGGTCAGCGGCGAGTGGCCAATCAGCGAGTAGCGATGCTGAATCTCAGCCACCACCGACGGAGGCAGCGGCCGCCCACTGGTCACGTTGGCCAAATAGGCCGGAATCTCCTCCAGCGTCTCGGGAGTTCCATGCGCAATCAGCAGGACGGCGGGCTTCGACATGGTTAGCGGACCGAAGCGCGCTGCGCGGCCGAGTACTCCTGCACAAACTTCGCTAGGTTCTTCACGTTCTCCACCGGAGTGTGCGGCAGAATTCCGTGGCCCAGGTTGAAGATGTGTCCGGGGCGCGCTTCGGCCTGGTCGAGAATGTCCTTGGCGCGCAGCTTGATCTCTTCCCAGCTACCAAAGAGGGTGACGGGATCGAGGTTGCCCTGCGTGGGACGATGGTTAAGCAGCTTCCAACCCTCGGCAAAAGGCACGCGCCAATCCAGGCCAATCACGTCGGCCGCTGTCTCGGTCATCGAGGGCAGTAGCGTCGTGCTGTCGGTGCCAAAGTAAATCACCGGCACGCCCGTCTGCTTGATGGCCGCAATCAGCTCACTGGTGCGCGGCAACACGTACTTGCGGTAGTCCTCCACGCTCAGGCAACCCACCCAGCTGTCAAACACCTGGATGACGTCGGCGCCGGCCTTGACCTGGTCGGCCACGTAGGCGGCAAGGATGACGTTCAGCTTCGCCAGCAGTTCGTCAAACACCTGCGGCTGGTTGTACATCAGCGTCTTTACTTCGACGTAGTTGCGCGAGCCGCCGCCTTCGATCATGTAGCTGGCCAGCGTAAAGGGCGCGCCGCAGAAGCCGATGATGGGCAGCGTCTCTCCCCAGTGCTTGGCGCAGTGGGCAATGCCTTCGCTCACGTACATCAGCTCGGGAGCGCCGTCGGTGGTCAGGGCCGCCACATCGGCAGCCGTGCGGACGGGTTTTTCAATCACCGGGCCTTCGCCGGCGGCGAAGTGGAAGGGCAGGCCCATCACCTCCAGCGGCAGCAGCAGGTCGGCAAAGATGATGGCGGTATCCACTTGCAGGATTTCAGCGGCCTCAATAGTCACCTGCGCGGCCAGTTCGGGCTTCTTGCAGATTTCGACGAGGGAATGGTGCTTGCGGATCACACGGTACTCGGGCATGTAGCGGCCAGCCTGGCGCATAAACCACACAGGCGTCGAGTCCGTAGGGAGGCCTTTACAGGCCCGGACGAATTTTGAATTGGGTGCGGACATATCTCTTTAAAGTTTATCAGAGCGTAACGAGCCGGGCTTGTGAGGGGGGTCACCGGGCATGGGTGGGGCAACCCGGGCGGCATTCATCCTGGAACACCGCCCGTCCTGAAAGTCATAAGCCTTACGGAATTAAGCCCTTCGGCGGTCGCCTCGACGATGTCTGATTCGGCGCCCCGCAGCGAAGCGCTAACCGGTCATTGCCGCAGGCTCTTTTTGTCTCGGGCGTCCGCCTTTCAAGCCGTTTGCCCGGGAGGCCTTCTTCTTGGCAACACTTCGGGCGGAGCCTCCGTTGCGTCCGATCTCGGCCATCCAATTCCTGTTGCCATACACGCGGCGGAGCAGGCTGGGGACGTAGTGGTCAACGTCAAGGGCCGGCCAATGGAGGCCGGTTCCTTGGCCTACGATCTCCACCGCTGCGACCTGTTCTTTTGTGGCGGATTGGAGACCTTGCAGCTCTTCGCGGGGAATCAGGTGGCGGCGGCCATCACTCAATTTCAGGATGAGCAGATCCAGTCCGGGGTTCCGCTTGTACTCCACGCTGAGTACGCGCGGTTCATGCTTCAAACCCTGGGCCTGCTCAATGGCACCGTCAATTTCGGCGTTGGTCGTGACGACCTTATGTTTTGCCATGGACTCCCTCCCACAGTTCCACTAATCCCTCAAAGTGCCGCGCCGCGGCGGCCAGAATCTTCTTTACGTCAGCGCGCTTCGCGTTCGCGGGCCTTATGGAATCCCTGCGCTCGGCCAGCGCAACGTTTCCGTCAGCACGCAAATCAACGATCACCTCGGTCTCGCTGGCGAAGCCGTGAATATGGCGAGGCGGATGATCGTTGGAGTAGACGATAAAAAGAACACCGTCGAAGCTGCGCGAGCTCACAAAAGGATAATAACCCAAGCACGCTTAGGTTACAACCCGCCTCCATAGGTTTCTGGGAGAAATACCTCTCAGTAAATGCATCAGGTTTTAGTGCCGGAAGTGCCTCACTCCGGTCAGCACCATGGCCAGGTTCAGCCGGTCGGCCGCGTCAATCACTTCCTGGTCGCGCACGCTGCCGCCGGGCTGGATGATGGCCGTCGCACCGGCTTCGGCAATCACCTCGACGCCATCCGAAAAGGGGAAGAACGCGTCGCTCGCGGCCACGGTTCCGGCCACCGGCAGCACGGCCTTGGCGGCGCCAATCCGCGCGGAATCCACACGGCTCATCTGGCCCGCGCCCACGCCCACGCTCTGCCCGTCGCGCGCATAAAGAATGGCGTTGCTCTTCACGTGCTTGCAGACCTTCCATGCGAACAGCAGCGCGCGCATCTCTTCCGCCGTGGGCTGGCGCTTGCTGACCACCTTCAGGTCGGCTTCCGTCAGCGGACGCTCGTCGTTATCCTGCATCAGCACGCCGCCGCTCACGTTCTTCAGCACCCAGCGCTGCTTCAGGGACTTGATCTCCACCAGCCGCAGGTTTTTCTTCTTGGCAAACAACTCGCGCGCCTCGCTGGTAAAGCCCGGAGCCGCAATGGCCTCCACGAACAGCTTGGCCATCTCTTCGGCCGCCTCGCCATCCACCACGACGTTCACGCCAATCACGCCGCCAAAGGCCGAAACCGGATCGCACTCCAGCGCCCGCGTATAAGCCTCACGCAAGTTCGCCCCGGTGGCCGTACCGCAGGGGTTGGTGTGCTTGATGATGGCGCAAACCGGCTCCGTGAACTCCTGCGCCAGGTCCCACGCCGCCTGCAGGTCCACAATGTTGTTGTAGCTCAACTCTTTACCCTGCAATGGTTTACCGTTGGCTACGCCGAGCCCCGTTCCGTCGCTGTACAGCGCCGCCTTCTGGTGAGGATTCTCGCCGTAGCGCAGATCAAAGGCCTTGTCGAAGTGCAGCCGCAGGGTCTCCGGGAAGCCTTCTGGCTTGCCCAGTTGAGAGATGTCGAAGTGGTTGGCTTCGTCCAAGGTGATCTCAGCCAGTGCGTTGGCAATGGCCGTGTCGTAGGCCGAGGTGGTGGCAAAGGCCTTCTGCGCCAGCTGCCACTTGGTCTTCAGGCTCAGTTCGCCGCCCGTGGCTTCCAACTCCGTGGCCAGCGCGTCGTAGTCCGCCACTTGCGTGACAATGGCGACATCCTGAAAATTCTTGGCCGCCGAACGCACCATCGAGGGGCCGCCGATATCAATGTTCTCGATGATCTCTTCAAAATGAGCGCCGGGCTTGGTGGCCGTCTTTTCAAAGGCGTAGAGGTTGACCACCAGCATGTCCACCGGCTCAATGCCGTGCTCTTTGACGGCCGCAACATGCGCCGGGTTCGAGCGCACATGCAGGATTCCACCGTGCACCTTGGGGTGCAGGGTCTTCACCCGTCCGTCAAGCATCTCCGGAAAGCCCGTCAGGTCGCTGATGTCGCGCACGGTCAGGCCAGCCTCGCGCAGGGCGCGGGCGGTGCCTCCGGTGGAGACCAGTTCCACTCCCAGTTTGGCCAGCCGGCGGGCAAATTCCACCAGCCCGCTCTTGTCGGTAACGCTTAGAATGGCACGCTGAATTTTCGCCATGATTCCCTCGCAAACGCCGGCCCGCCGGCCGAAACCGGGGGCGGAGATGAGTGAAGCGGCCATCACGGGCCGCTGGTTTTTCCGGGGAGCCGCCGCGGCGGCCTGCCAGTTCTTTCTGCGGGACTAGAAGTCTTTCCGGGCGCGCGCCTTCAGCTGCACCTGGCCATCCTGCACCTTCACAGTGTACTCGACGGCCTGGCATTTGTACTGATCGCGAATCTGGTGAGACTTCTTCTGCACGAAGGCGGCAAAGGACTCAAACGCCCCTAGCGGCTGCCCGGCGGCCTCGCGGGCGCGCACCACGGCCTCGTAGAGCGCCACCACCTCAATGGTGTCGGTGGTGAACAGAACGAAGCTCTCCGGTTCCAGTTCGGCACCCTTGGCGGCGGGCGGGCTGTCCTCCACGTGGCCAAAGCCGCCCACGCCCAGCAGGGTATCCTGCGGACGCCGATAGCCCTCGTCCTTGATGCGCCCCTTGCGCCGCCACAGATCGCTGAAGACGGCATAGCGCTGCGTCAAGCCGTTGAGCTTGTATCGCTGCGAGAAGCTCATCCGGCCATTCTCAGCGTAGCGCTTGATGAGCGTCTGCACCCTGCCCTCGGTGTCCAGGGGAGGCTTCTTCGCGCCGCCAGCAAAGAAGATGTCGTACTCAATCTTCAGACGCCGGAAGGAGTCCTCTAGCTGCGCGAGTTCTTCGTCAATAGTCACGGATGCGATGGCCCTGTGGCGGACGGCCGAAGCAGCCGTCGCCGTCTGATTTCATCGGACTATAGCACATGATTTGTGGCACATGGCTTCCGGCGCGCCAGGGCCCGCTCCAAAGCATGAGACGGGCCTGGACGCGCGGCGGAGGACCTTAGCGGGCGACGGCCGGCACGGCCATCTTCTTCACCATGGCCAGCACCAGCTTGCGGTCACTGTCATTCAGGTTGGAGGAGTAGCGGCGGATCTGCGAAAGGAACCGCACCTCCTCCTCGTTGAGTTGCGGAAGACTCTTGCCGTTGCCGCCCTCAGCGGGCGTCTCTGCAAAGAAGTGACCGAGTGGCATATCGAGCGAGCCGGCTATCTTGGCTAGCGTATCCAGCGATGGCACGGTATGGCCGTTCTCGACCCGGGAGAGGTAGCAGCGCAGCAGGCCGGTGCGCTTCTCAATGTCTCCCTGGGACATTCCCTTTTGCATTCGGAAGTTGCGGATGGTTTCACCAATGTTCATTTTTTTGTTTTCTCTCGCGCGCGTGAACGCGGAACTGCCGAAGTTGGGGGGAGGACTGCATGGTAACCATTATGCCAACCCCGGCGCAAGAGATTTTCTTACAAAATTACCCTCTGCGGGGCGAACAACGCACCAGAAGTACACTGTCCAGCCGCCCATGGTCATTGCCCAAGTGGACAATGCCTCCATGGCCCCGTCTAGATGGGCAGTGGAGCCTTGGGGAATTGCTACACCCCGACCTGGTGGCGCTAAACGCCTGGCCAGCTGCCGAAGATGCGCTCCGCAGCCTGGCGGCGGCAGGCGAAGCCACTCTCCACATCGCTGCCAATCAGCAGGCGTTGCGCCAGCCGGCCCAACCCTCCCAAGGGCAGACGGTACCGTAACTCGTCGCGCATCAGGGTGCCCCCAGGGATGGCCTCGAAGCAATGCTCATGATGCCAAAGCGCGAAGGGGCCGTGCAGTTGGATGTCCACAAACCGGTGCGGCCGGTCCCACACCTCGATGCGCGTCGTCCACCGAAAGGGAACGCCATGCCAGCGCAGGTTGTAGCGGATGAGTGTTCCCTCGACGACGGGGTCGGGATGCATGCTGCGAATGCGGAATCTCAGCCACGGCGGCGTGATCCGACCCAGGTTTTCAGCGCGGGAGAAATACTCGAAGACTTCGTTCAGCGGACAGGGGATGCGCTGCTCGGCGCGAACAATAAACGGCTCAGCCACCCCGGCTACCGCGCCCGCACCGCCGAATACAGCCTCTCCGCCACTCCGATGATGCTCAGGGCCACCATCAGGTGAATCACCTGGATCATGCGCAGGTTGTGAAACGTCAACGGCAACTGCATGAAGCCGACGGCCGGAAGCAACAGGCTGAGCACGATGCCGATAGCGCCCGGCACCAGGGCTTTTTTCACCATGGCAAGAACTGAAAGCGTAAAGACCAGCAATGAGATCAGCATGCCCATGCCGATGTGCGCTCCCAGCAGTGGTTCGTGCCCGGCCCACAGCATGGCGCCAAGCACAATCGAGATCAGTCCGCACACGCGAACCAGCATGATGAGAGCTTTCATCCGTCACACCTCAGAAAAACAATATGGAGATTAGTCTAACCGCTTGATTTAGATGTGCATGAAGCAAATTCGACTCGCCGGAAAAACCGCCGCCCGCCGAGGCGCATCCCTGCAAAAGAAAATGCCAGCCCCCATTTGGTGGAGGCTGGCAGAAGATTACCACGCGCTCGTTCCAGAACTGCGGTTCTAGAACTGAACGCGCAGCGCCACCTGAATCACCCTCGGGCCGCCGCCGCCCAGTCCGGGGTTGCCCTGCGCCACGTCCGGCGTCTGACTGAACTGGCCAAAGCTGCTGGAGCCGAAGCTGGCGCCAGGCTGTGCGAAGTTCGGGTGGTTGAAGATGTTGAAGAACTCGGCACGGAGTTGAGCTTTCACCCGCTCCGTGACCTTCGTTGTCTTCTCCACCGAAAAATCGGTGTTGACGAACTTCGGCCCGAAGACCGAGTTGCGGCCCAGGTCGCCGAAGCTGCCATCGGCCGGCTGCGCAAAGGCATTCGGATTCAGGTAGCCGGTCGTGGCACTCCAGTGCGACAGGATCGGATTGACGCCGGGCACGACATCCGGACGCTGGTTGTAGTGGTTATAGCGTCCGCTGTTGTCGTAGCTATCCACAATCAGAATCGGCCGGCCCGACTGCGCCGTCACGATGAGGCCGAGCTGCCATCCCGTCTTCAGCCGAGTGGGGCCAAAGCCCAGGCTCTTGACCGAGTAACTGGCCGCGCCGGTAAAGCGCTGTCGCGTGTCGAACGTCGAGGGGCCGCGCTCGGCGCGCAGGTTGTAGGAATCCTGAGGCAGGGCGGCTCCGGTGGTGAACTCAATGGCGTCGCTGGCGTCGTCCAGGCTCTTGCTCCAGGTGTAGTTGGCAAAGCCGCTCAGTCCGCGCCAGTTGCGCGTCTTCAACGTGGCCTGCAGCGCGTGATACAGGCTGCCGGCGTTGGTGGCCAGCGTGTCAATGGATTGATAGTTGGTGTTAGGGAAGTCACCAAACGCATCCGTCTGGTTCACGTCGTAGATGCGCGCCAGGTGCGTACCTTTGCTGCCCACGTAACCCAGTTCGGCCGTGGCCTCCTTGCCGATGGCGCGCTGCACGTTCAGGTTCCAGCTCTGCACATACGGAGTGGTGAAGTTGCGCGAGGTCACGAAGATGTCATACGGTCCGCCGCTGACCGGCGTAAATACCGGACCCGAGCCGCTGGCCCAGGCCGAGCCATCAAAGCTCAACGGCAGTACCGGGTTGCGACCAATGGGGTTCGTCGTGATGCCGGCAACGTTGGTGTAGTTGGCGATGATCACGTCCTGCGGGATGTAGTCGTAATACAGGCCGTAACCGGCGCGCACCACCAGTTTGGGGCGCGCCTGCCAGCTGATGCCCACGCGCGGCGAGAAGTTGTTGAGCTTGCGCTGCCACGCCGAGTTGACTCCGCCCGTGCCCACCATGTGCAGCAGCCCGTCTGAACCAATGTTGCTGAGCTGGTTGTCCTTCTCCGAGAGCGGCCCGAAGTACTCCCAGCGCAGGCCGAGGTTGGCCGTCAGGTGGCGCGCCACCTTGTATTCATCCTGCACAAACAGCGATGCTCCGTTATTGAGCGTGGTGCGCTGCGTGTTGCCCGTGTAGGCCGAGGCGTAGATGCCACCGGTGAAGAAGGCGTAGAGATCATCGGCCACCGAGCCATCGGTGGACACGTCGAGCAAACCGCGCTCCAGGTTGTCGTTGTAGCTCGACACCGAAACGTGGCGGAACTCACCGCCGAACTTGATGATGTGTTTTACGCCGGTGATGGTGAAGTGGTCCAGCCATTGGTAGGTCTGGCTGACGCGGCCGCGCGGAATGCTGTAGGCGCTGGCACCCAGGTTTTCCAGGTCGCCGTTGAAGTCAATCTCAGGCAATCCGTTCTGGCCGGTGCCCATGTTCAGCCCCAGGGTCGAGGGATCCACGTTGCCATCTGCCGCGGTAAAGCTGGTGCGGTAGCGGCTGTAGCCAAAGCGAAGCTCGTTCAGCTTGTTGGCCGAAATCGTACTCAGCAGACTCAGGGAGACCACCTGCACCCGCGTCGGCGAAAGCTGCGCAAAGTCCCCCAGGCGCGAGCCGCCGCCGTACGTGGTTCCACCCAGCGGATAGCGCTGATTGCCGCCACTAAAGGCGTAGCGTCCGCTCAGGGTATTGCGGTCGTTGAACTGGTGATCAATCTTGATGATGAAGCTGTCCAGGTCGTTCTTGTCCGGTACTGCCACCTCGGCCGTGCCGTTGCCGGTGATGGGATCAATCCTGGTCGGCCCGGGATAGTACTTGGTGATCAGGTTCAGCAGCGCCGGGTTCACCGCGCCGACTCCGCCGGCTTCGGCCACGCCTGCGGCAATCTGCGCCGGTGTGGGCACGCCCAGCAGGAAGTCGCTGGTCACGCGCTCGCGCTGCCCTTCGTAGGCGCCGAAGAAGAACGTCTTGCCCTTGACGATTGGTCCGCCCAGTGAGGCGCCGAACTGGTTGTTCTTGAACGGGCTGTGCGGCTCCGCCGTGCCATCGGAGAAGGTCTTGGTGTTGAAGTAATTGCGCGCGTCCAGAGCCGAGTTGCGCAGGTACTCAAACACCGCGCCGTGGAACTGGTTGCCGCCGCTCTTGGTGATGACGTTGACCGCCGCGCCGCTGTTGCGTCCGTACTCGGCCGTGGCCTGCGTCTGCAGGTTGAACTCCTGGATGGCGTCAATCGGCAGCAGGCTGGCAGGTGCGCCGGTGATGCCCACCTGGTTCAGCGCCGAGTTGTTGAAGAAGGGATCGTTGTTGTCCGTGCCGTCCAGCAGGTAGTTGTTGCTGCGGTCGCGGTTGCCGTTGATGTTGAACTGGCCGAAGCCCTTCTCCGTGCCGGCCACGCCACTCCCTTCCACGGTCACGCCGGGAGTCAGCGCCACCAGCTTCCCAAAGTCGCGTCCGTTCAGCGGCAGGTCAATCACCAGCTTGTTTTCGATCACCTGCGAGAGCGTGCTCGACGAGGTATCCAACTGGTTGACCGTGGCTTCGACCTGGATCGTCTGCTCGACCTGCTCCAGCTTGCCCAGGGTGAAGTTGACCGCCGTCTCCGTGCCCACGTCCACCTTCACGGTCTGCCGAGCCAACTGGAGCCCCGCGGCAAGGGCCGTCACCTCGTAAGTTCCGGCCGTCAGTTCGTGGATGGCGTAGCCGCCGTCGCTGGCCGTCGTCGCCGTGCGAGCCTGCGTGGTCTCCACGTTGCGGGCCGTAACGGTGACCTTGGCCAGCGCGTTGCCGCCGGGGTCCTTGACCTCGCCGCGCAGGCCGCCGCGGAAGCTTTGCGCGCTGAGCGCAACCGACAGGCCCAGCACCAGCAGTAGAAGTGCAATCTTGCGGATGTGATTTACATTGACGCGTTTCATAATCTCGATGGCTCCTTAATAACTATGCGTAAAACGCCAGATACCCGAAACAGAATTTTTCAGTAAACAGCATTGAACTCGTCTAGTGCGATTTGGCTGCAATCTCCAACCGTGCCGGCACCTTCACCGCGTAGCGCTTCACAAAGCTGCCCTGGTTGATGGCCAGCCCGAGGCGTCCGCGCGAATCAATGTAGAAGAGCGGCTGCCCCACCGGAACATCGCTGAATGTCTTCACGAATGGAATCGCCAGCGGCCGTCCGGCCAGGGTGAACTTCACGTGGTCTCCCACCTTGTAGCCCAACCCGGCGAAGTCCTCGCGCGTGATGTTGGTGACCAGGTTGCCGAAGGGTCCATCGGTGCCGATCACGGAGGCCGCAATGCCATGCGCACTGACGACCGCCTTGACGATGGGCAGCCGAACCAGGGTCTTCAGGTCAATCGCCGTGCCCACCTCGGCGGGATTTTCACCGCGGGCCAGGTGCGCGCCCACAGGGCTGAAGATGTCCCGCCCGTGGAAGGTGGACGAAAGCGCGCTGCCGATCATCCACTTCGGGTTCTCGATGTTCCAAGCCGCGTCAATGCCGTCGTTCTGGTCCACCAGCGTGATGTCACCGTTATCCGGCAGCACGAACCACTGGTCGCGCTTGCTGTGCGCCACAATCGCCCGCCGCGTGCTGCCCACCGTGGGATCAACCACAACGACAAACACCGTGCCCGCCGGATAGTAGGGCGTGGTGCCCGCCAGATAGCGCGCCGCTTCCAGAATATTGAAGGGCGTCACGTCGTGCGTCAGGTCCACAATGCGCAGATCCGGGGCGATGCCCAGCATCACGCCTTTGCAGATCGGCACCGAGTCATCCACATGGCCGAAGTCGGTCATGAAGACCACGGTGCGCGTGGTGGACGCAGCGGGCTGCGCCGGCAACAGCGCGGAACAAAACAGTATGACCAACATCAGCGGGAGAAGGCGGTGGAAAGCAGGTCGCACGATCAAGTCCTTTCAACGGGCGCCACAAGGCCGGGGCACTAAGACGAATAATTTAAACAGCGGATCGAAGCGGGAAGCGGCGGCGGGCGCCCATCTTGCTCTGCAAATGCCTACTCTGCGAAATGGAAACGTCTAGCAGAACAGCATTACGCCCAGGAGCCGCGGCCGCAACGCATACCGCAACAACACATGCGGCGGCACATTCGACAACAACACAGGGCGCGGATTGGCAGGCAACTCGTCATGGGGATTCTTCTGGGCTCGCTCTCAACAATCGTATTCTCACTGGCCAAAGGTTGTCGAGCGTTTCCCGGAGGCGTGCGCTACACTTCGCCTATGCGCTTTCAGTGTCAGCCCGGCTGCATTAAATGCTGTGAGCAGCCCGGCCACATCTATCTCAGTTCCTCGGACGTTGCGCGCCTCAGCCGCCATCTCAAGCTCACCCAGGCCGAGTTCCGCCGCCAATACGTCTGCGGCACAAAGGGGCGCGAGCGCCTGCGCAAGCCGCGCGCCAAACAGTGCCCATTCCTGCTGAGCCATGGCTGCGGCGTGCACGTGGCCAAGCCCTTGCAGTGCAAGGCTTTCCCCTTCTGGCCGGAGATTCTCGACAAGGCCAGCGAGCGCCGCGATGCCGCCGTCTACTGCCCGGGGCTGGGCCACGGACCGCTGATCAACATTCGCGTGGCCCGCCGCGTGGCCAACCAGATGCTGCGCGAGTATCCCGACATCTACCAGCCCGGCGAAGAGTAACGGATCGCAAAGAAAACGCCCCGCCTCTGACCGAATCTCTCCAGTCAGGGGCGGGGCTGTTTTTGCCATTGCGTTTCCGCGCGGCAATCGTCGGGGAAGCTTACGGCTTCGGCAGGGTCGCAAGGTCAATCACAAAGCGATACTTCACGTCGCTCTTCACCATGCGGTCGTAGGCTTCGTTGATCTTGCTGATGGGAATCAGTTCGATGTCGCTGACGATCTTGTGCTCGGCGCAGTAATCCAGCATCTCCTGCGTCTCGCGGATGCCGCCGATGAGGGATCCTGCCAGGCTGCGACGGCCAAAGATCAGTCCGCCGGCGGGCAACTCGGCGGGCTTATCCGGCAGCCCCACCAGCGTCATGGTGGCGTTGCGCCGCAACAGGTTCAGGTAGGCCAGGTAATCGTGCGGTGCGCTCACCGTGTCCAGGATGAAGTCGAAGCTGCCGGTGTGCTTCTTCATGTGCGCCGGATCGTTGGAGAAGACAACGTCATCGGCGCCCAGGCGGCGGGCATCGGCCTCCTTGTTCTTGCTGGTGGTGAACTGCACCACGTGCGCGCCAAAGCTGTGAGCCAGCTTCAATGCCATGTGGCCCAGGCCGCCCAGTCCCACGACGCCCACCTTCATCCCCTGACCTACCTTCCAGTGCCGCAGCGGAGAGTAGGTGGTGATCCCGGCGCAGAGCAGCGGCGCAGTGGCCGCCAAATCCAGCTTGGGAGAGATGCTGAGGGCGAATGCCTCGGTGACGACGATCTTGTCCGAGTAGCCGCCATAGGTCGGCTGCCCATCCTCGGTGGAGTTGTAGGTGAAGCTGGCGCCCTTCTGGCAGAACTGCTCCTCGCCATCCGCGCAGGCACCGCACTTGCCGCAGGAGTTCACCATGCAGCCCACTCCGGCCAGGTCGCCTTCCTTGAACTTCTTGACCGCCTTTCCCACTTTGACGACCGTGCCCACAATCTCATGCCCGGGCACCATGGGGAAGGTCGAGCCGCCCCATTCGTCGCGCACCTGGTGCACGTCGCTGTGGCAAACGCCGCAGTACTGAATCTTGATGACGATGTCATTTGCGCCGGGATCGCGGCGCTCGAACGTATATGGCGCCAGCGGCGCCTTGGCTTTCGAGGCGGCATAGCCCCAGGATTGAATCATGACGGTTCCTCCAGAAGGCGGCTTCGGCGTTCCAACTCGCCACGCCACCCCTGTGCTATTGGATAACCCCGGAGTGCCTGAGGATACAACTCCCGCGCAAAACGGGTCTGCCGGTGGGCGCAGGGGGTGGCACAATTGTGCTTTTCGGATGCAAAATACCGCCGCGCGGTCTAGGATCAACGATTATCAGATTTGCCATCATTCTGTTTGTTTCGGAGGAACCTTGTGCTCGTCGCAATTGTGAAGGAAGCCCGAGGGGATGAGACCCGCGTGGCACTCATGCCGGATGCAGTAAAGGCGCTGATAGCAAAGGGCGTTAGCGTCTCCGTCGAAGCTGGCGCCGGAGTTCCATCCGGGGCTAGTGACCAGGATTACCAGACCGTTGGAGCCGTCATCAGCACGGACCGCGCCGCGTTGCTCGGCTCGGCCGACGTGCTGCCCGTCGTCAACATTCCGCCCCCGGAGGATCAACAAAAACTCAAAAGCGGCGCCGTGGTGATCGGCTTTTTGCGTCCGCTCGATGACCCGTCGGCCCTGGACGTTGCGGTTAGCCGCGGCGCAACCCTGTTCTCCATGGAGCTGGTGCCGCGCATCACGCGCGCGCAGTCCATGGACGCACTTTCGTCCATGGCGACCGTGGCCGGCTACAAGGCGGTCATCATGGCCGCCGACCACCTGCCCAAGCTCTTTCCCCTGCTGATGACCGCCGCCGGCACCATTCCTCCGGCCAGGGTGCTGGTGCTGGGCGCTGGCGTCGCCGGATTGCAGGCCATTGCCACCGCCCGCCGCCTGGGCGCCGTGGTGGAGGCCTACGACGTGCGCGCCGCCGCCGGGGAGCAAGTCAAGTCCCTGGGCGCCAAGTTCATTGAAGTGGACCTGGGAGGTCTGCAAACCGAGGACAAGGGTGGCTACGCCAAGGAGTTGAGCCCGGAGGCCCTCGAACTGGGACGCCAGGCCATCGCCAAGGCTGCCAAGGCCGCCGACGTGGTGATTACCACCGCGCAGGTGCCCGGCCGTCGCGCCCCTTTGATGATTGCCAAGGCCGCGGTGGAGGATATGCACCCCGGCTCCATCATCTTCGACCTGGCCGCACCGGCCGGTGGCAACTGCGAGCTGACCAAGCCCGGCGAGACCATCGTGCACAACGGCGTCACCATTTTTGGCCCGGCCAACCTCGTGGCCCTCATGCCGGTGCATGCCAGCATGTTGTACTCGCGCAACGTGAACAACCTCCTGCAACTGATCGTCAAAAAGGGCGAAGTGGTGGTGGACCGCGCCGATGAGATCATTGCAGGCTCCTGCGTCGCCCAGGGCGGCCAGTTTGTGAACGAACGCGTGGCTGCGGCCCGCAAGGCCCAGGGCTGAAAAGCTCTTCTTAAGGGGGAATCTCGTGAATCCATTGCTCTTATTCGCACTCGAAGGCGCTCCGCCAGCCGCGGCCGAAGCCATGGACCCGATGGTGCTGATCGCCGCTCTTTATGTCTTCGCCCTGGCGGCCTTTCTCGGCTACCAGGTCATCAGCCGCGTCCCACCGCTTCTGCATACTCCTTTGATGTCGGCGACCAACGCCATCAGCGGCATCTCGCTGGTGGGCTCGCTGGTCATCGCCGGAGCCTACCGCTTTGACCTGCAAAAGCTCCTCGCCGGAGGCTCCGGGGCGCACGCCAGTTGGGCCACGCTGATGGGCTTTGTCGCCGTCTTCACCGCCACCGTGAACGTCGTCAGCGGCTTCGGACTCACCGACCGCATGCTGAAGATGTTCCGCAAGGACATCAAGAAGAAGGAGGCGGCCAAGTAATGGACACCCAGGCGATCCAGCACGTTGTGCAGTCTCCCAATTACATTCTTGAGTTCACTTACCTTATCGCCTCGATTCTGTTCATCTGGGGCCTCAAGAGCCTGAGCCATCCCGACACCGCGCGCCAGGGCATGCACCTGGCCGAGGCCGGCATGGCTGCCGCCATCCTGGGCACGCTCTTCCATCACGACATCCACTTCTTCGGATGGATCATCGCCGGACTCATCCTCGGCTCCATGGTCGGCGCGGCCTTCGCCATCTGGGTGCCGATGACGGCCATGCCACAGCGAACCGCGCTCAGCCACGCCTTTGGCGCGGTGGCCGCGGCCCTGGTCGGCATCGCCGAATTCACCATGCACGCCGGGACGATGAGCATGTTCACCCGCTCCGCCCTCGGCCTGGAGGTCATGCTCGGCACGCTGACTACCACCGGCTCGCTAATTGCCTGCGGAAAACTACAGGGCTTCATCCGCGGAACACCGGTGCAGTTCAAGGGTCAGCAGCTCCTGAACCTGTTGATCTTCGTCGGCATGATCGGCTGCTTCGGTCACGTGCTGTACGATCCGCTTGCCTCGGGATACTTCTACGGCATGGTGGCCCTGGGATTCCTCTTCGGCGTCATGCTGGTCATCCCCATCGGCTCGGCGGATATGCCAGTGGTCATGTCGTTGTTGAACAGCTACGCCGGACTGTCTTCTGCGGCGACCGGCTTTGTGCTGGGCAACAACATCCTGATCATCGCCGGCACTTTGGATGGATTCAGCGGCTTCATCCTCTCCATCCTGATGTGCAAGGCCATGAACCGCTCCATCACCAACGTGCTCTTCGGCGGCTTCGGCTCGGTGCACCATGAGGCCGGTCCCGGCGCCACGGGCGAGATGCGTGAGATCTCGCTGGAAGATGCCGCGGTTCGCCTGGCCTACGCCGGCAAGGTGGTATTCGTGCCCGGCTACGGACTGGCCACCGCGCAGGCGCAGCATGCCGTGCGCGACCTTGCCAACGCCCTCGAGGCGCGTGGCGTCACCGTCAAGTACGGCATTCACCCAGTGGCCGGACGCATGCCCGGACACATGAACGTGCTGCTGGCCGAGGCCAACGTACCCTACGGCGATCTTTACGAGATGGAGACGATTAATCCCGAGCTGGACTCCACCGACGTGGCCGTCGTCGTTGGCGCCAACGATGTGGTCAACCCGGACGCGCGCGACAATCCGAACAGCCCCATCGCCGGAATGCCCATCATCGAGGTGGACAAGGCGAAGACGGTCATCGTACTGAAGCGCGGACAGGGCAGAGGCTTCAGTGGTCTCGAAAATCCCCTGTTCTTCAAGCAGAACACCAGCATGCTGTACGGCGACGCCAAGAACACGCTCTCGCAACTCGCGCAGGAAGTGAAGAACGTATAACTGGTTGTTGGGTCAGAACCAGGAAGCCCCCGGAGAAATCCGGGGGCATTTCATTGCACAAGCAGAATGTGCATTACACATCTTCACCAATCTTTACCTACCGGCGCGGGTTCTGAGTGCGACCTTGTTACGGGCGTTGTGTTGATGTAGTGGTATTCCCAAACCCATCTGTACTCAGGAGAGAGACCATGTCCCGGAGTAAACACTTTCTGACACTTTGCAGCATTCTGCTGTTGGCCAGCATGGCCTGGGCGGCGAAGCCGGCAGCGGTACCCAAAGCCCCCATTCCAGCGCAGATACTGGCAGCGCGCTCGATTTTTATCGCCAACGGCGGCGCCAGCGTGATCACCTTTGATAATCCCAACCTTACCTACGACGAGTTCTATGCGGGGATGAATACCTGGGGGCGCTACCAGCTGGCCGCGGCTCCGGATCGCGCCGATCTCATTTATGAAATCAGCCTGCAGTCCGGCGGCGGATTTGTGGAGTTCCCCGCGAACAACACCAATTTGACGGATGTGCGCGTGGTACTCACCATCATGGACCCCAAGACACAGACTGTGCTCTGGCGTTGCAGTGAGCATGTGGGGGTAGCAGCACTGGCCGGCACGTGGAGGAAGAACTTCGATTCTGCGGTGCAGGCTGTGGTGACCGATGCCTTGGCGCTTGTCAGCCCCACACCGCACGCGCAATAGTCGGAACAAACAACAAGCCCCCGGAGCGATCCGGGGGCATTTCTGTTATCGAGAATCCGCCGCTTACCCCACCCGAACCGCCAGCATGGACATTGAGCCGCCGTCGAAGCCTTCTACCGGGTAGCTGACGGCGTCGCCTTTTTGCCGCGCGCCCAGGACATACAGCAGCGGCAGGTAGTGCTCCGGCGTGGGGGCGGCCAGCATCGCATTGCGGCCCATCTGCTGGTAGTGGACCAGCAGATGCTCCTTGTCCGTGTCCATCAACATTCGGGCCTCGTGCTCAAAGTGCAGAGCCCAGTCGGCAGGCGCGGCATGCTCGTCATTCCAGGAGTACTCCCGTAAATTGTGGACGAGGTTGCCGCTGCCCACAATCAGCACGCCTTCCTCGCGCAGCGGAGCCAGCCGCTGACCCAGTTCGTAATGGAACGCCGCCGGCTGCGTGGCGTCCAAACTGAGTTGAACCACAGGAACATCCGCCTTGGGATAAATATGGCGCAGTGGTGCCCATGTGCCGTGGTCTAGCCCCCAATGCTCGTCGAGTTCCACCGGCACAGGCTGCAAAAGCTGCTGCACCCGCCGCGCCAGCTCCGGGCAGCCCGGCGCCTCGTACTGCACGGCAAACAGCTCCGCCGGAAAGCCGCCAAAATCATGAATCGTGCGCGGACACTCCATGGCCGTCACCGCCGCGTGCCGCACATACCAGTGCGCGGAGATGCACAGAATGGCCTTCGGCCGTGGCAGCTCCGGCCCTATCCGGCGCCAGCGCTCGGCATAGGGATTGGCCGTGATGGCGTACATGGGATTGCCGTGGCCAATAAAGAGAGCGGGCATGCGGGATGACAAAGCGGCCTCCGCACGGCGAGGTTTTCGCAACGTGCAAAGCTAATCATCCGCCTGTTTGACATGGAAATACAAACTCCCTAGAGTCGAGAACATCGGCTACGCAAACATCTTTTTTGGTAACAGCAGACCGATTTTCTTCGACCTGCGAGTCCGCTCTGCATGACCGAGGAATCAAACGCTCTTTTTCAATCTACGTTCGCGCGCCCCGGATAGGTTTTCCGCGGGCATGGGAAGCGGGTGCAAAACCCGCGCTGCCGCGCAACTGTAAGCCGGATGGAAGTTTGTCCCGCCGCATGGCCACTGTGCATTTCGCATGGGAAGGCCGGCTGGGTGAATAGCATCACCGGCAAGCCAGGAGACCGGCGCGAACATCTTGCTTACCCCTTTCGCGTGTGAAGGAGGATGTATGCGCATCTCGCGCTGCCTTATTTCTTTTCTCTTTGCTTTGCTTCTCGCTCAAACCGCCGTTGCTCAGAATCTAACAGTCAAAGAACTGAAGGTCCGCGTCACTGACCCCGCCTCAACCGCCGTCATCGGCGCGCACGTCACCGTCTATGCAGAGCACGGACGCCTGCTTGCCAACTCCTCCACCGATGCCCAGGGCGTTGCTCTGCTCTCGCATCTGCCGGAGAAGGTGACGCTGCACGTTGAAGTTCTCGCCCCGGGCTTCGCGCCCTATACCGCAACCGTCACCGACGCCCATGAGCTCGCGGTTCGCCTGCAAGTGGGAACCGTCTCGGAGACCGTCGTCGTCTCGGCCACGCCCTCGCCCATCGAAGCCGGACTGACTGGAATGAACGTCAGCACGCTCAACGCCGCTGAGCTGGAAACCATGCAGCCCATCGCCGCCTCCGACGCTCTTCGCTTTTTGCCCGGCGTCATCCTTGGCGACAGCGGCAACCGCGGCGGCCAAACATCTCTCTTCGTGCGCGGTGGAGACAGCGATTACAACAAGGTCTTCGTGGATGGGGTGCCGGTCAGCGATCCTGGCGGTTACTTTGACTTTGGCACCCTGCCGCTCGCCGGCGCCGGACGTGTAGAGCTGCTGCGCGGCGGAGAGAGCGTTCTCTACGGAGCCGACGCCATGAGCAGCGTGTTGCAGATCACCAGCGAGGCCGGACACACCCGCACTCCCGAGCTGCGCTTTGGCGCCGACGGCGGCAACTTCGGACTGGCCCACGGTTACGGCTCACTCAGCGGCGTGCTGCATCAGTTTGACTACAACCTCTTCGGCGACCAACTCCACGGCAACGGCCAGGGTGTGAACGACACTTACGAGAACTCCTCGCAGGGGGCGAACCTCGGCCTGCAGATTGCGCCCAACGACTCACTTCGTCTGCGCGTTCGCCACAACGATTCCAGTTCCGGCGTGCCGGGCGAGCAGTTTCCCAGCCTCGGCATCCCGGCCTCTACCGACGCCTACGCCCACCAGGACAACCTGCTCGCGTCACTCGCCTGGTCGCTGGTGGCGCCCGCCAACTGGCAGCACAACCTCACCGTCTATAACTACAACCACCAGCGGCATGACACAGACCCCTGTCTCGATCCCAACGAGCTCTACTATCCTTACTGCGCCTATAACTCTTATTCCGACATCAACCGCTTCGGCCTGCGCTACAACGCCGAGGTGTTGGAGCAGCGCCGCGCCCGCACCAGCTTCGGCTACGAGTTCGAGGACGAGAACGGCTACATCGGAGACACGACGCTCCCCAGCGTCAACCACGGACTGCGCCTGAACCACGCCCTCTACGGCGAGCAGTTTGTCGAATGGGGCCGCCTGACGGCCATCGCCGGAGCGCGCTACGTACACAATGACAGCTTCGGCAATCGCGTCGTACCCCGCGCCTCGCTCACCTATCTCGTCCACCGCGGGCAGGGCCTGTGGGGCAACCTGCGCCTCAAAGGCAGCTTCAGCGAGGCCATCAAGGAGCCCAGCCTCGAGCAGTCCTTCGGCTTCACCGGCTACGGCGTCTATCCCAATCCAAACCTCAAGCCGGAGCAGGCGCACACCTACGACGCCGGCTTCGAGCAGAAGCTGGGCAGCCGCTGGGAGGCCGTCGCCACCTACTTCCACAGCATTTACAGCGACCAGATCACCAGCAACGGCAACTACTCACAGTACGTCAACCTGAACAAGACCCTGGCGCACGGAGCCGAGCTCGACCTGAGCGGGAGGGTCGGCCATCATCTGCGCGTGCAGGGTTCGTACTTCTACACCTCCACGCAGATTCTGGTCTCGCCCTTCGGCAGCTATCCCGAGGCCGCGGGCGATCCGCTGCTGCTGCGTCCCAGGCACGCCGGAACCCTTCTGCTCAGCTACCAGCGCAAGCGTTATGGCGCAACGCTCGGCGGCAGCTTCCTGGGCCGCCGTCCGGACTCCGACTTCCTTGGCCTCGGTCTGACCCACGCTCCCGGCTACGCGCGCGTGGACGCCGGCGGATGGTACCAGCTGGAGCGTCGAGTGCAGCTTTACGCCAACGTGGAGAACCTGCTCAACCGCCACTACCAGGAGGTCTTGGGCTATCCGGCTCTCACCGCCAGCTTCCGCGCCGGCATCCGCTTCCAACTCGGCGGAGATTAGCCGGGCAGCGACGTAACCCAAAGAGGTCGTACACTGGAGAGGTCAATCGGGCCGCTCCGGGCATTGGGAGACAGGCTCCCACCCGGAACAGCCCTTTTATTTCGCACTCATCGCAGCCATTCTTTTGTTGATTTAACTTTTATTGATTTAACTTCGCCGGAGATCGTCATGGAATTCTTACAGCTCTTGCACCAGCGCCACTCGGTGCGCCGCTATCAGCCCAAGCCCGTGCCGCAGGAGCTCGTCTCGCAATTATTGGAGGCCATTCGCACCGCGCCCACGGCCGGCAACTTCCAGGCCTACCAGGTGTACGTCGTTCGCGGCCCGGAGCAGATGCAGAAGGTGGCCGCCGCGACCTTCGACCACGGATGGGTGGCGCAGGCTCCGCTCGCGCTGGTCATTTGCACCGATGCCGCGCGCTGCCAGTACGACGGCCCCGAACACTGGGCCTTGCAGGATGCCAGCCTCGCCGCCACCATCGCGCACCTGGCCGCAGCCTCGCTTGGTTTAGGCTCCTGCTGGGTGGGAGCCTTCGCGCCGCCAAAGCTCGCCGAAGTCATTCACGCCGCCGAGGGTCACACCCCGCTGGCTCTGCTCACGATTGGATATGCCGACGAGCAGCCCCAGCCCATGCCGAGGCGCGAACTCGCGGAGTTTGTCCACGAAGTGGAGTAAAGACTTACGGCAAATTTTATTGGTTGAGCGTAACGGTAAGAACTACGCGCGGCTGCGCATCTCGCTCTTGTACACCTGCAGACGCTGGCGAATCTCCTGCAACTTGCTGACCTGCTCCTCACCCAAGGGGCGCTCGCAGCCCAGTTGCCGCACCACCAGCGCGATCTTGGCGAAGTGCTCCACGGTCTCCATGTTCATGTAGGCCTGGGTCAGGTCGGCTCCGTAGGTCACCACGCCGTGGTTGGCCATCAGCACGGCATCGTGCTCGGGGATGTACGGCTCCAAGGCCTCGCTCAGCTCGCTGGTGCCCGGCGTGGCGTAATGCGCCAGCGGGACGCGGCCCAGGCTCAGCAGCACCTCGCTGATCAGCGCCTGGTCCAGGGCCAGTCCGCAGGCGGCGAAACCGGTGGCCGTGGGAGGATGCGCGTGCACAATGGCGTTCACATCCGGACGCATCTGGTAGATCGTCATGTGCATGCCAATTTCGCTGGTCACATCGCGGAAGCCGCTGACTTTGCGGGCGTGCATATCCACCACCACAAGATCCTCGGTGGTCATCATCCCTTTGCTGATGCAGGTGGGCGTAATCAGCACGAGAGCTTCGTTCAGGCGCACGCTGATATTGCCGTCGGTCGCGGCAATCAATCCGTGATCGTGCAGCATTTTTCCGAAGCGCAGTATTTCCAGCCGGGACTCGTGCTCGCTCATCTTGGTGCCGTTCCGTGACGTTTTTGCCTGCTTTCCGCATAGTACCGCAGCCTTTCGCCGCCCGCCACAATTTCCGTCGAATGTTGATGTCAATCGTGGATGAATGTCCACCATAGTGCCGCTGGCTGCCCGTTTCCGCACCTTCCGAGGCTCCACGCAGCCCTCCCATGGGAAAGCTCCCGACATGAAGTTCAGGTCTTATAATCAACTTCGTGCTTGTCTCCGACTTTGACTTCCCTCTGCCGCCTGAGTTGATCGCGCAGCATCCCGCCGCGGAGCGTGCCGCCTCGCGGCTGCTCCACCTGCGGTGCAATGCGCAGGAATTTTCATACGACCGCGCGCCGGATGCTGAAAATTTGGACGCCGCCTTGGACGCCACGTTTTTCAGTCACTCGATTGAAGATCTCCACTTCCGCGATTTTCCCAGCCTGCTGCGCCCCACCGACCTGCTGGTCTTTAACGACACCAAGGTTCTGCCGGCGCGGCTCTTTGGACGCCGCAGCGGACAGAAGGCGCAGCCGCTCAGCCCCGCCAATCCGGCCTCCAAGGACTTCCTGCAAGGCCGCGTCGAAGTGCTGCTCACCCGCCGTCTGCCCGGCCCGGAAGAAACTTGGCAGGCCCTCGTCCGTCCGGGACGCAAGATCATGCCCGGCGAGCGGCTGTATTTTTTTGAGGAGGCGGAGGGTACAGGGTCGGGTAACGCTGCGCTGCCGGCCGCAGGCGCTGGGGCCGCAGGCGCAAAGGTTGAGCCTTTGTTACAGGCCGAGGTCCTAACTCGCGGCGAGTTCGGCGAGCGCACCCTGCGCTTTCTTCCTGTCCCGGACTTCCACTCGCGCCTCGAGCGCCTGGGCCACATCCCTTTGCCGCCTTACGTTGACCGCCCGGATAGCCCTGAGGACCGCGAGCGCTACCAGACGGTCTTTGCACGCGATCCCGGCTCGGTGGCCGCGCCCACCGCGGGGCTGCACTTTACGCCACAGGTTTTGGCCGCCATTGACGCCCGCGGCATCGAGCGCGCCACGGTCACCCTGCACGTCGGCCTGGGAACCTTCGCCCCCATCCGCACCAATGTCGTCGAGGAGCACCAGATTCACACCGAGAGCTACTCCATCCCCTCGGAGACCGTCGAGAAAATCCAGCGTGCCAAGCGCGAGGGCCGCCGCGTGGTCGCCATCGGCACCACCACGGTGCGCACCCTGGAGTACGCCGCCGGCGGCGGTGGCTGGCAGAACAGACCAGCAGTTTGCGGAGAAGGGTACGGGCCTACAGACGGCCCTCCGGCCGCAGGCGCAATGAGGCACCCGGAAGCCAGTGTCATCCTGAGCGAAGCGAAGGACCCCTATTCCAAGCAGAAAACAGGATTCCCCGACCTCCAACCCAGCGGCGAGGCCAACATCTTCATCTACCCCGGCTACCACTTCCGAGTGGTGGACGCCATGCTCACCAACTTCCACCTGCCCAAGAGCACCCTTCTGATGCTGGTCTCGGCCTTTGCCGGGCGCGAGCAGACGCTCGCCGCCTACCAGCACGCCGTCCGTGAGCGTTACCGCTTCTTCAGCTACGGCGACTGCATGTTCATTGAGTAGGATTCGGTTGCGAAGTTAGGTGGACACTTGGCCTGTTCGCGACAAGAATCTTGCCATATTCCACAACTACGCATATATACTTTTCCCGATCGATAACAACATTGTGGGCTATAAGTTGAATCGCATTCTCGACATTTTCAATAGCTCAAATAGGTGGCTACTCTAGTCTTCCCGATCCTGATGACGATCTACCCGCCCACTTAAATGGGTCTGAGGATTGACATACATCATGATTCTTGCGCTAGCGTTGACAGGTTGGCTGACAAACGAAGAATCTCTCGCCCTTGCGACTTGGGGACTAGTCGTAGCTACCTTATTGCTGGTCATGGATAGCTTTTTAAAAGGAAAAGAACAAAGAAGGCGATGGACGCTAGAGGATGAATCTAGAGCTAAAGAGCAGCGAGACCGGTGGGATCGAGAGGATCATCTCCGGGAAGAAGGTGCAAAGCCAAAAGTGGCGATAGAAATAGGCAAAAGAGAGATTGCCCCCGAGATCGTTTTCCAGTGTTTCAATTTAGGCAACACAATTTTCATCATCGATCAGATGATTATCACCGCCACAAGCCCTAAATGCGGCGTTCAGGCAAGTGACCTTGTTGGGCCGCCGGTACTTCTCCCAGGAAATTTCGCCAAAATGCCATATGACTGCAAATATTTGCTTACTGATGGATTTCAGGAAGCGAATGCAGTATTCGTTCTTCGTGGAGCACATGGAATAGAACGTACGCAGCCGATTTGGTTCTATGTCACTCCTGATCCAACTGGAGGATATGACTGGACAATAGGGCGTCTCGCTGACCGCTTGCCGGGAGCGATTGTGCCTCAACCAAGATCGATTCCCAAAGAGCAATAGTCGTTTGTTTATATCTGTACACTAGTTTCATTTCACCTCAAACTCTACCTATTCTGAGACATGGAGCAGCCAGATCGACAACATGGTCCATTTCCAGAGAAGCGGATGGTTCAGCGTTTACGCGGTAGCAACTCTGGGTCTTTCTCACTGCCTCACAACTGGCTCCGAGCGATCAATCACCCCCCCTCCCACCGCCAATCAATCGCATCCCAACCCCCGCCCGCTGGTGCTAGCATTAGCCCTGTGCCTGCCAAGAAAAAACCCGCCGCCGCCGAGAACGCCGCCGCCCCTGACTCCCGCCCGGTGCAACTACCCCCCGTGGGCCATGGCCGCGTCTTTCTCATAGACGCCTATTCTTTCGTCTTCCGCGCCTACCACGCCATGAGCCGCCAGCGCCCCATGAGCACGCGCACGGGCTTGCCCACGGCGGCCATCTTCGTCTTCGTGCACATGCTCAACAAGCTGCGCAAGGACTTCCACCCCGAATACATTGCCGCCATCTTCGACGTTGGCCCCAGCTTCCGCGAGGAAAAGGGACAGGCCATGCCCGCCCTGAAAAAGGTGGACCGCGAGACCGGAGAGGTGACGCACGTGGAGTACGCGGGCTACAAGGCCAATCGCGCCGAGATGCCCGAAGACCTGCGCCAGCAGATGCCTTACATCTTCCGCACCCTGGAGGCCTATCGCATCCCCATCATCGGCCTGGAAGGCTACGAGGCCGACGACCTGATCGGTACCCTGGCCGTGAAGGCCGCCGACGCCGGTTACGCCGCCTGGGTGGTCAGCAGTGACAAGGACATGCTGCAACTGGTCAACCGGAACGTCTGCGTGCTCAATCCGCCGAAGGACAACCTCATCTGCGACGCCGCCAAGGTGGAAGAGCTGGTGGGCGTGCGTCCCGATCAGATTGTGGACCTGATGGCCCTGCGCGGAGACGCCGTGGATAACGTCCCCGGCGCGCCCGGCATTGGAGACAAAGGTTCGGTCGAGTTGATTCAGCAATTCGGAACCCTCGATGCGCTGCTGGAACGCTCCAGCGAGGTGCAGAAGAAGAGCTATCGCGAGTCGCTTCAGGAGAACCGCGAGCGCATCCTGCTGAGTCGCGAGCTGGTGCAGATACACACCACCGCGCCCGTCGCCTTCGATCCCGAGGCCATGCGCGCCCGCGAGCCCGATGCCACCGCCGCTCGCGAACTCTTTGGCGAGTTGGAGTTCAACACCCTGCAGCGCGAGTTCACCGAGGCCGGCGAGCCCATGGGTGAGAGTTCCTATCAGCCGCTGACGGCTGAGGCGCTGGCCGAGTTACGCAAGGCACCGCTCGTCGCGCTGGCCGTCGCCGCGCCGGAGGCGGCAGCCGCCAAGAGTGATGCCACCGAAGAAGAGAAAGACGAGGACGCCGAGCCCGCGCAGATGACCCTCGGGACGTCCCACGCCGCCGCGCACTCTTCCGCCAGTGATGCCGCGAAAATAGCCGCCGCCGAATCCTCCGCCGATATCGCTCTCTCTGCCGAGGCCGCCACCGGCTACACGGCATCGCTCAGCGGCCCGCTCGGCGATGACCTTCGCGCGTTGCTCGCCGCCGCCAAGCCGCCCAAGGCCGTGCACGATGTGAAGTCCGTCGCCTACGCGCTGGCCGCCAGTGGCCTCAATCTCGAGGGCGTGCAGCACGACACAATGCTCTACGCCTATCTGCTCGACCCCACCACGAACGCGCAAAAGCTTGCCGACGTCGCGCTGCGCAGGCTAAGTCTGAAGCTGGCAGGTGGCCTCGCCGAAGCCGCCGACGTTACGCTGCGTCTGGCCGTCGAGTTGCAAAAGGAAGTCGAAGCCGACACCGAACTCGCGCGCCTCTACCGCGAGATTGATCTCCCGCTGGCCACCGTGCTGCGCCAGATGGAAGAGACCGGCGTGGAGCTTGACGCCGCGGTGCTGGCCGAAATGAGCACGCGCCTCGCCGCCGACGTTCATCGCATTGAGGCCGACATCCATCGCCTGGCCGGCACGGAGTTCAACGTCAACTCGCCCAAGCAGCTTGGAGACATCCTGTTCAACAAGCTGGCCCTGCCGCGCCCCACCCGAGGAGGCAAGGGCAAGGCCACCAGCACCGCGCAGGATGTCCTCGAAGGCCTCAACGATCATGAGATCGTACGGCTGGTTTTGGAGTTCCGCCAGCTCAGCAAACTTAAATCCACATATATCGATTCACTGCCGCTGCTCGCCCGTGCGGGCCGCCTGCATACCAGCTTCAACCAGGCGGCAACGGCCACAGGCCGCCTCAGCTCCACCAATCCCAACCTGCAGAACATCCCCATCCGCACCGAGCTCGGCCGGGAGATTCGCGCCGCTTTTGTCGCCGCTCCGGGCAAGGTTCTGGTCGGCGCCGACTACTCGCAAATTGAGCTGCGTTTGCTGGCGCACTACTCGCAGGACCCGCTGCTGCTGGAGGCCTATCGCACTGGCAAGGACATTCACACCCTCACCGCCGCCGAGGTCTTCGGCGTGCCGCCCATGCTGATTGACGCCGAGCATCGCCGCCGCGCCAAGGCCGTCAACTTCGGCATCGTCTACGGACTCTCGGCCTTCGGACTGGCGCAGCAGATCGGCATCGAGCAGAAGGAAGCCAAGCGCTTCATTGACGCGTACTTTGCGCGCTACTCCGGCGTACGCACCTTCATTGACCGCACGCTCGAGCAGGCGCGGCGCGATGGCTACGTGCGCAACCTCTTCGGACGCAAGCGCCCCATCCCCGATCTCGACAGCAAGAATCCCAACCTGCGTGGATTCGCCGAGCGCACGGCGGTCAACACGCCGCTGCAGGGCACGGCCGCCGACCTCATCAAGATCGCCATGCTGAAACTGGATAGCGAACTGCGCGCGCGCAAACTGGAAGCCCGCATGACCCTTCAGGTGCACGACGAACTGTTGCTCGAAGCGCCCATTGCCGAGGCCGACGAGGTGAAGTCGCTGGTCAAGCAGTGCATGGAGGGTGCCTGCCAACTCAGCGTCCCCATGGAGGTCGAAGCCTTCTCAGGCCCCAACTGGCGGGACATGGAGTAACGCGCATCACGCACAAGAGCGGGCTGCCGATCTCCTGGCTGCCCGTTTTCTTTTTTCTAGAAGTACCACCGCGCCCCCAGCTGCACCTCCCGCTCGCGATAAATTGTGTTGGCCGCCGCCGTTGGCGTGCCAAAGTTCGAGTCATACTCCAAGGTGCTCTTGTACACCGTGTAGTAGGTGTGGCTGCGGCTGGTGATGTTCTGGTGGTTGAAAAGGTTGAAGGCCTCGGCCAGCAGTTCCACGTGCTGATGTTCGTTGATGCGTATGCGGCGCAGCAGGCGCAGATCCACGTTGTAAAAGTCTCCCATGCGGAAGCTGTTGCGTTGCAAAAACGGCAGCCGCTGATTGCCGCCCGTCCCCATGTAGCCCAGGCATCCCGCGCAGGTGCTCACCGGCGGATTGCCGCTGACGTACTCGCTGAAGGGCCTTCCCGTTGCCACCTGCACAATCGGCGAGATCGTCCAGTGGTTCAGCGCCGCATGCATCACTCCGTGGTGGTGGCGCAGCACCTGCGGAGACCAGTGCATCATGGCGTTCAGCCGCTGCCGCACATCAAACGTCGAGTTGCCGTAGTCCGGCCGGGTCACCGTATGCGGCACGCCGTCGTAGTAATAAGTAAACGGAGCCGGGCTCAGAGTGTTGTTGTAAGTCGTGTAGGTCGTCGAGCTCTGGTTGTTATCGAGCGCGTGCGACCACGTGTAATTAATTCGGAAACCCAGCCCCTCGCTGACCACCTTGTGCATCTGCACCACGAACGCGTTGTAGCTGGCGTTCACGTTGCTGCGAATTTCCGTGATCGTCTGGAATGCCGGATTCAGCCGCGACTTGTACACCGGCACAATCAGCTTGTGTCCGTAGTAAGGTCCCTGTGCGCCGCTGTAGTAGTCGGAGTCAAACGTATACTCCACTTGCACGCGGCTCGCCGGGTCAAGGTTCGTATCAATAAAGTTCGGCAGTTCACGGGCCAGGCTCAGCAGGTAGCTGGCGGAAAGAATCGTGTTGTGCGCCACTGCGCGCTCCACAATCAGGTCCGCCTGCTGGATGGATGGCTCGCGCATGTTGCGTGCAAACTCCACCACGTTGCCACCCACCGAACTGCTGTACGGGTCGCCCGCCGTGAGGTTCGGAAAGATGGGCCCGACCAGCGAGCAGTAACTCGTGACGGTGTAGCAGAATTGGTACGTGCGCTGCGCCGTCGCGGCTCCCGTGTTGGTAAGCGCCGAGCTGATTGTCGAGTTGTTGATGCGCGCGTAGAAGATTCCATAGCCGCCGCGCACCGCCGTCTTACCCGTGCCCGTTGGATCCCAGGCAAATCCAAAGCGCGGACCGAAGTTGCCGTAAAACGCCGGAAAGCTCTCGGTGCCGGGCAGCAGCACATTCGCTGCCTGCGGCGCGGGCATCGCTTCATGCTCCCAGCGCAATCCAAAGGTCAGCACCAGCCGCCGCGCCGCGCGCCACTCATCCTGCGCAAACAACGCCGTATCCAGGGTATGGAAGCTCCACGCCACCGGGCCAAAGCTCTCATCAAAGCTGGAATAACCGCGGAAGAGCGTTCCCGTCTGGTTCTGCCACTGGTACAGGTCGGCAAAGAAGTCATCGCGATAGCTGTAGCTGTAGGCGCCGTTCGCGGCATACAGGTTGTTCATGCGGTCACGCACAAAATTCAGGTCTCCGCCAAACTTGACCAGGTGGCGGCCATGCAGCCAGCTCACGGTCTCCGCCGCTTCATTGCGGAACTCGTCGGGCAGTGCGCGCTGCGGCATCGTGGCCGGCGTGCCAAAGCTGAAGCCGCTGCTGTCGGTCAGCACATCCACTTGCGGCGCCAATCCATTCGCCCCCACCGGCTCACCCGGAGCTGGCTTCTGCGGCGTCTGGTACTCGTAGTCGCGGCTCAAGGTGTAGCGCAACTGGCTGGTCAGGTGGCTGCTCAGGATGCTGGTCAGCCTTGCACTCAGCATGTCCACCTGCACGCCACTGTATCCAAAACTGGCCACGCCGCGCTGCACCACCGGCTCGGTCTGCACACCGGCGGGCGAGCCCCAGCTCACGTGGTTGTAGCTGACGCTCAGCAACTGCCTGTGCCGCAGCCTGTAATCCAGCTTGGCAAAGTAGATCTGGTGATCGGCCCTTCGCGGCACTTCGCCCAGCAGCGAGTTCA